>Ga0207833_100082_pt1 | contig 105497 bp, 101 predicted proteins | sample TtaePargueraPR_6_FD_187753 | JGI IMG/M metagenome (GOLD analysis project Ga0207833, IMG submission 187753) | Aerobic enrichment media microbial communities from Bioluminiscent Bay, La Parguera, Puerto Rico - Tt and E1 (2) (SPAdes) | ecosystem: Environmental > Aquatic > Marine > Unclassified ...
GACCGAAAATTGTACTTCTTTAAGATTGTCAGTTTAGGAAAAGGCATGTTTGGTACGAAAACCTATGCTGAAAAGTTTGATGTCAAACCTATCGCCAGTGTTTAAATCGAATTTTCAGGCGTGGCCTTCGATAGTTTTTCCAGTTCGAGCATTTCGTCCCTCAGTCTGGCTGCTTCCATAAAATCCAGGTCTTTGGCAGCTTTTTCCATATTCTTTTTTGTTTTTTCTATTAGTTTTTCCAGCTCGGTTTTAGGCATGTACTGCACGATTGGGTCAGCGGCAATAGTGGCTTCTTCCTCAATGTAATACTTCTTGTGTGTCTTTTTCTTATCGGCTACTTTGGTCTGCCCCAAAATGGATTCCCTGGTTTTCTTGACGGTGACAGGAGTGATACCATGCTTCTTATTGTACTCCTGCTGAACACTTCTTCGCCTGTTTGTTTCATCGATGGCAACCTGCATGGAGTCCGTAATGGCATCTGCGTACATAATTACCCTGCCATCAACATTTCGCGCAGCACGACCAATTGTTTGTACCAATGAACGTTGGTTTCTTAAAAAGCCTTCTTTATCAGCATCCAGAATAGCAACAAGCGACACCTCCGGTAAATCAAGACCTTCCCTCAAGAGATTCACTCCAACCAATACATCAAAAATACCAAGTCGTAATTCTCTTAAGATCTCAACCCGGTCAAGTGTTTTTACCTCAGAATGAATATATCGACATTTTACCCCAGCCCTTTCCAAATATTTTGTCAACTCTTCAGCCATTCTTTTGGTCAAAGTAGTTACCAGAATTCGGTCGCCTTTTTTAACTGTTTCATCAATTTCTTCCAGCAGGTCATCAATTTGATTGAGGCTGGGTCGCACATCAATGACCGGATCCAGCAAGCCCGTTGGGCGGATCAATTGTTCAACAATTACTCCTTCGGATTTTCTCAGCTCATAGTCACCTGGTGTGGCACTTACATAGACTACCTGGTTGATCATCTGTTCAAATTCATTGAAAGTAAGCGGACGGTTATCCAATGCGGAAGGAAGCCTGAAACCAAAATCGACAAGGTTTACTTTTCTTGACCGGTCACCACCCCACATTGCACGTACCTGGGGAACGGTAACATGACTTTCATCAATGATCATTAAATAGTCATCGGGAAAATAATCGAGAAGGCAGAATGGCCTCGATCCGACATTTCTTCGGTCAAAATACCTGGAGTAATTTTCAATCCCATTGCAGTACCCCAATTCACGGATCATTTCCAGATCAAATTCAGTTCGTTCTTTAATGCGCTTGGCTTCTAAAAATCGCTTTTCTTTTTCAAAGAGATGGATCTGCTCTACAAGGTCATCTTGAATTTCCCTTATCGCCTGGTTGATCATTTCCTTACTGGTGACGAATAGATTAGCCGGGAAAATGGTAACAATCTTTTCATCACTTATCTTTCTTCCATCAATAGGGTCAATTCTCTGAATGGCTTCGATTTCATCGCCCCAAAAAATAAATCGCACCGCAAAATCCGCGTATGCCAGGAATACATCTACCGTGTCGCCCTGTACCCTGAAATTCCCTCTCTTAAATTCTGCAGTAGTTCTACTGTATAATATATCTACCAGACTATGTAAAAGCTGGTTGCGAGAGATGACATCCCCCTCCTGAACACGAACAACGTTTTTACCAAATTCATCGGGATTCCCGATACCATAAATACAGGATACAGAGGCGACCACAATAATATCCCTTCTGCCTGTAAGTAATTGCGATGAAGCGCTCAGTCGCAGCTTTTCAATTTCTTCATTGATGGAGAGGTCTTTTTCAATGTAAATATTGGTTGAGGGTATATAAGCTTCAGGTTGATAATAGTCATAATAGCTGATGAAATATTCCACCGCATTTTCCGGGAAAAAATTCTTTAATTCTCCATAAAGTTGTGCTGCCAGGGTTTTGTTATGGCTTAGGACAAGCGTTGGTTTTGAGGATTGCGCGATGACATTCGCCATTGTAAAGGTCTTTCCCGATCCCGTTACACCCAATAGTGTTTGAGCAGGTTCCTGGTTTTGAATGCCTTCAACCAATTGTGTAATTGCCTGAGGCTGATCTCCTGTTGGTTCGTACTCACTGATTATTTTGAAATCCATCGACTAGTTTTTGATGCTTAAATAAATATATGCTTCATTATATAATATCATAATGTCCCAAGCAATAAATTACTACTTTTAGGACACTAACCTGAAAACTATATACATGTATAATCTCATTTTGGTTCAGGCACTGGCAGAACTCGCTTATTCAATTGCTCTCGCTGATGGTGAATTACAGGAGGGGGAGAGGGAAGCATTTTTTGAATTGATGGAGACGGAATTTAAGGACGAATCCTGGTGGGGAAAGAACAGGTTCAAATTACTCGAACACAATGTTTCACCTAATATCGAGCACTCATATCGATTCGCCATGTTTGCCATTCAGACCAATAGAAGTGAATTTGATGCAATATTAAAGGAAAAATTTTTAAAGATCATTACCAAAGTTGCCAACTCGGTGAATGGATTGGATCCGGGAGAGAAAGAATTAATTGAGCGTTTCAAAAATGATATTAAGGATATTTAAGAGTTCCATATCTCCCAGGATTTTTCAGCTTGCAGGATCAGCATTTCCAGTCCGTTTTTAACTTTTGCTCCCATTTTATTTCCTTCCTTCATGAAGGAAGTTATTTCCGGATTATACACCAGATCATATAGGTAATGGTCGGTCGTTAGCCATTCATAGCTTAATTCAGGTTTGGAGTCAACTTCCGGATAGGTGCCAAGTGGTGAGCAATTAATGATGAGCTGATTGCTTTTCAGTATTTCTTGCTGGGAGTTTAATTCATCATAGGTTAGGTCTCCCTTTGTTTCGGACCTTGAAACGATCTTTAGAGGTATTGACAGGTCTTTCAATGCCTCTATGATAGCTCTGGAGGCACCCCCTGTTCCAAGTATCAATGCTCCTTCGATTTTGGATAGATCGGCCCAATTTTCAAGTGATTGTTTAAATCCATAGTAATCGGAATTGAAACCGATCCTTTTGCCATCCTGGTTGATTTTAACAACATTTACTGCACCTACTTTTTGAGCGCTTTCTTCGATTTCGTCCAGATAGGGAATGATATCAAGCTTGTAGGGGATGGTTACGTTAAAGCCTCTAATTCCATCTGTTTCAAACAGTTTTTCGACCTCCTGTATTGATGCTAATTCGTACAATTCATATTCTGCATCTATAATGTTTTCTTTCTTAAATTTCTCAGAAAAGTAGTTTTTAGAAAAGGAATGTTTTAATGTTTTACCTATCAGTCCAAATTTTCGATCAGGCATATTTCTTCGATTCTTTCAGGTAATTCGCTAGTTTTTCTAAAAAGACTACCAGAATGATCCCTAAAGCAAAAAAAAGTAAAGCTGATAAAACATGCGGGTCTTCTCCGACTTTTTTAAGATATTCTGTCGGCATAATGTTTTCCTGAAGAAACGGGACTTGCTCGCCTTTACTGTTTGTGCGAAAACTTAGGGTTTCTTTCCATGGCCAGATCTTGTACAATGAACCGAGCATGAACCCGGCAAGGATTGATATAGTAAGGTCGTGGTATTTGTGCAAAAACCAGGAAACAATCCTGACGAAGGATAAAAGACCTATGACACAACCTGCTGCAAAAGTTATGATGACGAAAAAATTCAAGTCTTTTAAAGCCCCAAGGATGTATTCATATTTACCGAGTATCAGTAAAATAAAACTACCGGAAATTCCTGGAAGGATCATGGCGCAAATAGCTATTGCTCCCGAAAAAAAGACAAAGATTGGGTTTTCTGGTGTTGTTGCAGGTGAGGAGGAAGTCAGTAGATAAGCTAGTACAAATCCAGCAACAGCAATTATTCCAACCGGCACTGACCATTTTTTTATCTTGTTAAATATCCATATGGATGAAATCAGGATCAGGCCAAAAAAGAATGACCAAATCTGAATGGGATATTCATTCAAGAAGAAATGAATCAGTCGGGCCAGCGATACCAGGCTTAGTATCACCCCACCAAAAACAGCTAACAGAAAATTGCCATTTATCGCCTTCCAAAAGGCACTGAATTTTCTGTTTAACAACAGTTTAAGGGTATCTATATTGATGGATTTCAAGGAGTCAATAAGCTCCTCATATATATCAGTGATAAATGCGATCGTCCCTCCTGAAACACCAGGTATAACATCTGCAACACCCATGCCCATCCCTTTGACAAAGAGCAATAGATAATCCTTGGCTTTTCTCATGTGAAAATTATTTGGGCTCTTGCTCTAAGTTTAGAAAATGGTCAAAAGTATCTCCACGAAGGCCAATCCGGATGGTTTCCAATGGAACAATTTCATTTGGTGAGATGTTGCCTAAATTGACGTTGCTGCCCAATAATTTGATGAACCACACTTGTTGCGCTTTCAATGGTGCTTCCCAGATGATCTTCTCAAAAGGAATTTTTGTCAGAATCTCTTCTACGAGACCCGACCTTACTTCCCCGGAAGATCGGAATAATCCTACATTTCCACTTTCACGGGCTTCGCCGATCACCTTCCATGCCCCTGCGTCCAGTTCTTCCTGCATCAGTTTAATCCACTTGTAGGGAGGAATGATCTTTTCTACATCTTTTGACCCAACCTCAGAAAGAACAGTGCCCCGGGCAGCCAGTTTGCGGATGTAATCGCATTTCAGATCATGTTCCAATTCGATGGATCCATCTGAAACTTCTGCAAATTCGATGTCGTATTTGTCAAGTGCTTTAACATAATCGTCAAATTGATTTCTGACAATAAATGCTTCAAATAGTGTCCCGCCAAAGTAAACAGGGATTTTATATTTCTTATAGACTTTGATCTTTTCTTTCAGATTAGGAGTGACAAATGATGTTCCCCATCCTAACTTTACAATGTCCACATACTCCGCACAAACACTCAGAAAGTCTTCCACTTCTCTTATACTTAAGCCTTTGTCCATAGCCATAGTATAGCCGACCTGACGTGGTTTTTTGCTCCTCTCAGGTAAATCTTTTAAAAAGTAGTTCATTTAATGGTTTTCTTTTCTATACTGATCAATGATTTTGAAAAGCGCCTTTTGAGTTTCAAGTTTAGGGAAAAATTCCAAAAGACTGATATGATTTTCAAAATTCAAAATTAATCCATTTTCTAAATATGCAAAGGCTTCCTTGTATTTGCCTGCAGCAATGAGGTATGCTGTGGCTCGATAGTAGAGTAGGGATTCTTCCGGATTTTCTTCAATAGAGGTAAGGACGATCGATAAAGCTTCTTCGTAATCACCCTGATCATAGTATAAATACGACCATTTTAGAGCAATATCGATATCTTCAGGATCCAATTCGTTGGCTTCTTCATAGGCGTCCAGGCTGGAAACAATATTTCCGGTTTGAAATTCTGCATCCGCTAGCGTTTTCCAGTAAACCGGATTTTCACTATTAATTTTTATTGCCTTGCTCAAAAAGTGAATAGCCTGATGCCATTTTTCCTGTTTACAAAAACAATAGCCTGCCCCAAACCAGGCATCATCATAGAAATTATCAAGCTTATACGACCGTTGATAATATTTTATGGCAAGATCATAATGTTGCAATTTTTCATAGGCGGCTGCCAGGCAACAATAAACTTCAGCGCTTGGTCCTTCTGAGTCGATCGTCTCGCGGAAACAATCGATGGCTTTTGAATATTGTTTCAGGTTCATGAATGAATTGCCAAGATTAAAATAGGCCGAGGCAAAGCTGTCATCAATTGCAATGGCGTATTCATATGATTCTACTGCCTTTTCGTATTGTTCAAGCTTATTATAAACAATGCCTAAATTGTACCATGCATATTGAGAGTAAGGATCCTGATCGATGAATTTTTTATAATAGGAAATGCTTTTTTCCAGCTGCTCAGTTACATCCAGGCAAAAAGCCAATTCGTATAAAGCATTTTCGTGATTAATGTTGAGTTGAATAGTTTTTTTGTAATAAACGATGGCATCATCATATTTTAGCAGATTCTGATAACATAAGCCGATTGAATAATAGATTTCTTCCAACTCGTCAGAAAACGGGATGGCTTGCAGATATGACTCAACAGCATCTTCATATTTTCCTGACGCAGATTGAATGTTGCCTTTCATGGTCAGGATATCGGGATCATTAGGTTGCATGAGAAGAGCATTATCCAGGAGATCAAGGCTTTCATCAATTTGATTCAGGTTGGATAAAACCTGCGCTTTTTCAAGTTTTAATTCAGTAGAAAACGGATATTGCTCGATGCCCAGGTTGCATGCATGCAACGCCTTTTTGTTATTTCCCTCTTCAATATAATAATCAATGATCTGCTCGAATTCTTCGATAGAGTAAAATGAAATACCTTCCGACTTAAGCTGTGATTCAAATGATTTGATGAGATGTTTGAGATTATCCTTTTTTCTATATTCTTCGCTGCTCATATAAAAATGCCTTTGGGATCAAACTTCCATGTGTAACCAAATATAAGATATTTCCATTTAGAAACTACTCAATTATAATATAAGTTAACGCCGAAAAAACCTATTGTTTTGTATGTTCTTAAACTCAATTGATTGATAACTTTTCGAGCGGATGGTTTTTTCAAGAGCGTCTACATGTCCGATGTTGTGGCAATCACTGCCTACAAAATCTACCCAACCATTCTCCACAATTTTTTCAGCAATTTTTTTGGCATGTTTGCCATAGTATCCTTGCAGAGAGGAAATATTTATCTGGAAAAGTATCTGCATATCCTTTAACTCATTTAGCAGATTTGAGTTTTGTGCGAGATAAAAATATCGTTCAGGATGCGCAAAAATGGGATTATAACCTTTCGTCATAAGCTCAAATAACACATCCTTTAGGAAGACCGGCGCATTGTAAAAAGAGGTTTCTACCAGAATATGGTTATCTCCAAAAGTGAGCATCTTCTCATTCCTGTCAAGCTTCTCTATAAAAAATTCATCAATGTGGTATTCTGCCCCGAGTTCAATTTCCATTGGGATCCTTTGCTCGTAAAGAAGTTTTTTTAGCTCATGAAAAGGCTCGGCCAGTGTGTCCCAGGAATTATCATAAAATTCCTTCATGATATGTGGGGTGGTTATAAGCTTTTTGTATCCCAGTGACAGGAATTTTTTTATAATGGTGATGGATTCTTCAAAATCTTTTACCCCGTCATCTACACCGGGAATTAGGTGAGAATGCATATCCACTTTCACTGGATTGATGAAACTTTTCCTTTTCTTCTTAAATAATTTGAACATTACAATCCTAAAAGACTTTTTATTTTAAATAATCCTGACTCCTTGACTTCTTCGTAGTAGCCATAGCTGTTTTTCCCATACCCGTAACCATAGCTCCCGGATTTTTTCACAGAGTTAAGAATAATACTTGGATTGTTAAAACGGTGGATTTGTGTGATTTTATTGATAGATCGAATAAAGGCTTTCTTAGAAAAGTCCGATCTGACCACAAATAATGGTATCGTGGCGATTTTCATCGCTGTAATTCCGTCTGTGACCAGTCCAACTGGCGGAGTGTCTATGATGATGATATCATATTTTAATTTTAGCTCTTCGATCATTTTGTCAAAATACTTTCCGGCAATTAATTCTGCTGGATTTGGTGGTATTGGACCTGAAGGAATATAATCAAGATTTTTCAAGTTGGTTTTAAGGATAGCATCCTTGGTTTCCGTTTTACCAATTAAAATTGTGCTTACACCTTCATTTGCGACATTGTCGTAGAATACCTTTTGCAACCTGGGTTTTCTCATATCAAGATCAATGATGACAACCCTACTTTTAAGCATACTGATTATTCCGCCCATATTGACCGAAACAAAAGTCTTCCCTTCCCCACTAATGGATGAAGTGATGCAAATAATGGGTTTTTGATTGTTGCCATTCATGAACTCCAGGTTAGTTCGCAATGACCGGAAGGCTTCACTCAACTCTGATCTTGGGTATTTATCAACCACCAATCGGTTTGGATCATTTTTATCATGACGATAAAGAGGTATAGTACCAATGACAGGCAGATGGGTCATATGTTCCAATTCTTTTTGACTGGAAACTTTGTTATGGATCAGGTATTTTATCCCTATAAAGAAAAGGCTAATGATCAGGCCAATAATCGCACCAATTCCAATATAAAGAAATGAATTCGGCGAAATCGGTTTGCCCGGAATACTGGCTGGGGAAAGAATTTTGTAATCCGCAGTAGTTCCCGCTTGCGCCAATTCAAATGCCGCTTTGTTTTTGATCAATGACAGATAAAATTCTTCATAGAGGTTGTAATATCTTTCCGTTTTGCTGTATTCCGTCTTCTTGGATGGCATTGCAACGAAATCTTCTTCTAATTCCGCACGGCTTTTGTTCAGATCTGCCAGTTCCTGCCTCAGACTGGAATGGTAATCATCCAAATAAAGGGCGAGCCTTTCTGCTATATAATTGAGTTGATTATTGGTTTTTTGAATAACATAAGTGTTGGGTTTGTATGACTCCTCCAGCTGGTTTTTGCGATTGACCAATTCTTCGTAGGAGTTGATCTCTTTTTTTAAATCAGGAGGGAGAAGGCTTAATTCAAATGGTCCTATCGCGAATATTTCTTTATCAGCAATCTTCTCGTTGACGGAATTTATTGTCTGAATTTTTCTCTGAAGGGCATATTTTTGAGAGTCCAGGTGTTCTAGCTGGAGAATCGTTTTGGAAAGATTTTCATCAAAATTAGTAGTCTTGTGTCGGATCGTAAAATCTTCAAAATAGGTTTCTATTTCATTTAGCTTTTCTTCTGTGGTTTCTAATTGTTCGTTTAGAAAGCGGATCTTTTGCTCCGTCTCTTTGTTTTTTTCCTGCTGAGAATAGTAGAGATAGAGGGTATCCAGAGCTTCAACAATATCGTGCGCCTTTGTTTTATTATTATCCTGAAATGAAAGCGTGATGGTATTGGCTTTGAAATCAAGCGGTTGTACAGTAACGTTCTTGGAAAGGTAATTAACTAAAGCATCATGACTATTGATCCGGAAGAAATAATACACGTTATCGTTCCTGGGATCGTAATTCTCAGTTAGGGTAATAAAAAAGTTGAAATAATCTGTTTTAACCGTATCCCCGAATTCATAGATTTTTTCAAAAAATCTTCCATTTGGTTCAGTGAATTTTAATCGAAATTCTTTTTCATTTAAGATGTCCAATTCAAAATTCCGGTCAGGCACAAAGTCGCTAAGTATTTTATAGCTTACTTCAAATGGATTGTTTTTATATCTCTCATTATTCAGGATATCACCAACAGCATAGTAGCTCACATCCTGGTCAATTTCATTCGCCACCTTGCCCAAAAACAAGTTGGATTTTAGAAGCTCGATTTCTTTAGAGATATTGTAGATATCGTCTTCAAAGCTTTTGAATCCAAAAACACTTGCTTCACTTTTAACAGATAATTGAAGAACCGAAGATGATTCGAAAGTTTCGGGAGTGTACCGGACAAATAAGTATGCAATAAATACACACATTGCCATGATCACGACCACCCATTTCAGGTTTTTTCGAATGATGCCAAGAAATTTCTCAACATCCAGGCTGTTGATATCCTCTTCCACTCCTGCAGGTGGTTGATTAATATTTTTATATACACCATTCTCTCCAGCCATACTATAATGTTCTGATAAGAACAACCATTGAAACTAAACTTGTTACGGTAGCCAATACGAGTGTAAAATCCCTTAAGGTTTCCGTTACAACTTTCCGGTGTGGTTCTACATATACAATGTCACCAGGCTCGATCGGCACAATGCTCTGTGTCATACCCTTAATGGTCGATAGGTCTACCAGGTAAACCTCAGGTTGATGCAGATCACCCCTGATTATTCGGATATTTTGGGCTTTGCTGTCTTCATTTATCCCGCCAGCCAATGCCAGAACTTCCAGCAAATTGATCTTTTCATCCTGTAAATAAACGATCTGTCCACCTACACCTCCCAAAACGATCACTCTTTTGTTGGAGTATTTTAAATTTACAAAAGGTTCGGAATAAAATTCAGAATATCTTTCCTGTAAATAAGTTTCCGCCTCATCAATGGTCATCCCAACCAGCTTAACATGGCCCAACAATGGTAGCTTAATCGTGCTATCCTGCAACACCCTAAATTCATTATATCTTTGTTGCTGATTGTTGTTGTTCATATTATTATTCCCCTGGTTTCTTAGCTCAAAATCAGGATCAATAATGCGTTCTCCGTTGTGGGTAAATACATTTAATTCGAGGATGTCATTCGGGCTGATCACATAGTTTCTTTCAATCTGGTTGACAGCAATTTTAAAGTTGGTCAGGTCGTCTTCATCATACCGGAACATATAATTCTGCTTATACGACTTGCAGGACATAACAGCCCCGGCGCATAACAAAAAGGTAAACAGCTTAAAAAATAAATGCCTGATCATTTGTATACAATAAAGCTCTGTTACTCAATATTATTCAAAAATTCTTGAAAAGTTTGTAATCTTTGATCTTTTTCAGAAACGATTGGATGTTTCACTTCCCAATCGATACCTAAATCGGGATCATTCCATAGAATACCTGAATCAGAATCTTTGTGATAAAGCCGTGTGCATTTATAAAAGAAAATGGAATCTTCCAACGTCAGAAATCCATGAGCGAATCCTTCGGGTATGTATAGAAAGTTATTTTTCTTCGAATCGAGGATGTATTTAAATTTTTTACCAAAAGTTGGAGAATTCTTCCTTATGTCTACTACTACATCGAGCACCTTCCCGGTAATTGCCCGGACTAATTTTCCCTGCTGATGAGGCTTCAATTGAAAATGAAGCCCCCTGAGAACATGCTTAGAGGAAAAAGACTGGTTGTCCTGGACAAAATTTACGTTCAGGCCAAATTCTTTAAACTTTTGTAGATTGTATGATTCGAAGAAATAACCGCGGGAGTCATTGTAGATATCAGGTTCCATTGCCAGAAGGCCATCAAAACCCGTTTCAATAATCTTCATGTACTATTTTAAGTTATTGATTGATTGCAAATATGTATTGATAACGATCTTTTCGTCAAAATTATCTTCCACATTTTTCCGACTGTTTTTACCAAGCTGATCGATCTCAACCTTAGATAAGTTTAGGACCTTCTCCATTTGGATGGCAAGATCCTGACCATCTTTCAATTTGCAAAGGAAACCGTTAAAGTTATGTTTTACGACATTGTTACATCCCGGAACATTTGTAGCGATCAGGGGTTTTGCCATGCTTGCCGCTTCAAGAAGTGTCTTGGGCGTTCCTTCTCTATAGGAGGGTAGTACAACGCAATCAGAATGGGAGATAGCTTTCCGTACGTCGCCAGTTGTTCCCAAATACTCTATCATCCCGTCATTGATCCACTTGTCAATAATTTCTTTCGGGATACCCCTCCTGTGCTTCTCATCGATTGCACCAAGTATCTGAAAATTCGCATCCACACCCTCTTCTTTTAGTTTTTTAATGGCATCAATGTACTCGACAATTCCTTTGTCATAGATCAGCCGGGATATCAAGAGAAAGGTAAATTTCTGATTGTTTTCGTTTTTTCTGGGCTTAAATTTTTCCAGGTCAATACCGGAACCAGGCACAACATCGCAGACTTTTTCATCGACTATTTTCTTTCTTCGAAATAAAGTCAGGTCATCATTGTTCTGGAAAAAGATTCTTTTTGGAAAGCGGAAGGCAAACCGATACAGTTTAATGGCAATAAAAGATGCAAAATTTTTGTCAAGGAAAACCGTGCCCAATCCACATACGTTATTAATAACCGGAATCTTCAAAAGTGAAGCGGCTATTGTTCCGTAAATATTGGGTTTGATGGTATAGTGCAGAATTACATCAGGTTTAATTTTCCTGTATTTGAAAAATAGTTCGGCGGTCAACAGAAAATCCTTGATCGGATTGACGCCCCTGCTATCCATTCTGACATGGTGGTGCTTGCATCCCAAACGGGTTAATTTAGAGCTGTATCGGTCGTTGGGAGCAATTGTGATAACCTCATGTCCGTTCCTAATTAAAGCCTCCACTAAACCTTTTCTGAAATTATAAATATTCCAGGAGGTATTTAAAACAATCGCTATTCTCATTTAAATCATAGGTTCCGCTAAAATAAATAAAAAAATTCAGCAAACTAGTATTAGAATTAATTATTGAAATTATTATTAAATAACTTTGTCGATTCAATAGTAAGCGATTGAGGGATCATAAGTTTTTGAATGGAGAATATTATCAGTACGAAAGTAAAAAATGAAAAAGCGGTTCTGGTTGCAATTGTCAGCCATCAGCAACCAGCTGAAAAAACGCAGGAATATTTAGACGAATTAGAATTTCTTGCCAAGACGCTGGGAGTTGAAACGAAAAAATCATTTATACAAAAAATTGATAAACCTGACCCCAGGTTTTTTGTTGGAAAGGGGAAAGTAGAGGAAGTAGGCGAATATGTAAAAGCCAATGACATCGAACTGGCCATATTTGATGATGATCTAAGCCCTTCTCAACTGCGAAATCTTGAAAAAACATTGAAATGCAGAATTTATGACCGGAGTCTCCTGATCCTCGAGATTTTCTTAAAGAGGGCTCAAACATCTCAGGCTAAAACTCAAGTCGAACTGGCAAGATACCAATACCTAATGCCACGTCTGACAAGGATGTGGACGCACCTTGAGCGACAAAGAGGTGGTACCGGCACCAGGGGAGGAGCCGGAGAGAAGGAGATAGAGACTGACCGACGGGTAATCCGCGACCAGATCTCCGTTTTGAAAAAGCGATTGGAAAAGATCGACAAACAAACCATGACCCAGCGAAAATCCCGGTCAAACGTTGTGCGGGTAGCATTGGTAGGCTATACGAATGTGGGCAAGTCCACCCTAATGAATTTATTAGCAAAATCGAAAGTTCACGCTGAGGATAAATTGTTCGCAACCGTTGATGCGACTGTGAGAAAAGTTGTGATTGATAATATTCCTTTTTTGCTGTCTGATACGGTTGGCTTTATCAGGAAACTACCACACCACCTTATCGAATCTTTTAAGTCCACTTTGAATGAAGTCATTGAGAGTGACATACTATTGCATGTAGTCGATGTGTCTCATCCGGCTTATCACGATCATATTGATGTTGTGCAAAATACCCTGACAGATATAGGTGCTTCCGACAAGCCGACAATATATGTCTACAACAAAATTGATCAGCTAAATGCAGAGGAATCGGAAGAAGAACATATTTCCCTAAATGGAAAAATGTTTAATGGAAATTCCGGGAAGGTATATGTTTCGGCAAAGAAAAAACTGAATATTTCGGAATTGCGGGAAAAACTTGTTGAAGAAGTGAAGAAGAGACACTTTGCGATTTTCCCCAATTACTTGAAAAATGAAACATATTAATTATTTTTGCCCTCCCAAACGGGGGATGTGGTTGTAAATCACAAAATCATTCAATCAACAAATCACTAAATATTCTGGCCTCGTAGTTCAATGGATAGAATAGGAGTTTCCTAAACTCTAGATCTAGGTTCGATTCCTAGCGAGGCTACTACTTTCAGTAAATAAAAAAAAGCTGCTTCCACGAAAGCAGCTTTTTTAACCTTAACTAACTAAAAAAATCTGGATTATCATCTTCCGCGATTACTACTCAAAGTAGCCCTTGCGGAAGAATTCCCTGCACTATTATCACTATTGCTTCTGCTATTGCTTGATCTTACCATGCTTTTGGAAGTACTATTTTTAGCAACACTGTAATCTCTTCTGGTGTTTCCATTATTCGATCCGGATATTTTTGGTGAACTACTTCTGCCATTATTTTTTGTTTGTCCATAATGGTATCCATTATTACTCTTTGTTCTTTCCTTGTATTGGCCGTAGTGATTTCCATTATTGCCTTTTGATTTATTCTTCGATTGACCGTAATGGTTTCCATTATTGCTCTTAGACCGGTCAACATACTTGCCATACCTGTTGTCGTTTCTTTTAATTTCACCATTGTGGCTGGATGGTCGGTCAGGATAATGTCCATACCGACGAGCATCATTTTTTTGATGAACATGGTTTTTGTGATTTTTAGTTGCTACATAATGATGATCACTATAGCTCACATTATTCTTATAGTGATGATAGGTCACTTGATGATTGTGATGGTGGAAATGGTTGTAGTAATATACCGTATGATGTCCGTAATGATGGTATGGCCTGAAATACGGTGAATTAAAGTTGTGTATCCACACATGATGAGCCGGAAAACTTGAATACACGATTCTATTGCTTACATACCCGTATGGATCTATTGACAATTCAACAAAAGTGTTTCCTGTACGAAGGAATAAATTATAGGTCAAATACCCGTTGATATGGTAACTTCTGGCATTAATGATCCTGCTACCGTAATAACGATTTGTAACTACTGTAGACACATAAGTAGGTAAATACCATTCACCGTAAGAATAAGTAGTAGTTGTATAATAAGATTGGGCTTTTGCTTCTAAGGTTGTAATTAAGGCTGCTCCAGCGATAACTAAAAAAATCAAAATCTTTTTCATCGTTTTAAATTTTTGACTCAACAGGAAGAACTCAATATTCGAGCCAAAAAAATTAAAACACTGTATATCAGATGTTTATGTATGGAGAATGTTCTTAAAAGCCATTAGTCAAAAATTACAAATGAAACACCTTGAAAAATAATAAATCTATCTATCTGGAAAAGGAAAGTGTTTTATTGCTGTTTTCCAGCAGGTTCTTGACCGTACTGATTTCCATGAAAGATGCACCGATATTTACCCCAAAATTTCCGGCGATTACCACGACTCTGTCTTCTTCCGAAATGTTGGATTTATTCATTAGACGTTTGAGGCCATCCAAAATAAAATCTTCCCGTGATTTACTGCCTTCCATATAGTTAGCATATACCCCATATGACAACGCGAGTTCCCTCATAACTCTTTTGTTGTAGCATTGTGCAAAAACAATACAGTTGCCTCTGTATGCAGCAATCGCTTTAATCGTCCTTCCGGTAGTTGAATCAGCGAGGATGGCCTTGGTTCCCAATTGCTGATGGGCTCTTACGGCACTATATCCCAGAAATGTAATGATATCGTTCTTTACATCTTGTACCGCCATAGGTTTGCTCACATTTTGTACCTTGGCTGCCTCTACTTCCATGGCAATGCTCGTCATCACTTGAACGGCTTTTATTGGAAATTCCCCATAGGCAGTTTCTCCACTGAGCATAACAGCATCTGTTCCATCATATATCGCGTTGGCCACATCACTGATCTCAGCTCTTGTAGGTCGCGGATGGTGAATCATGGAATGCAACATCTGGGTTGCTGTAATGACAGGTTTTCCCTTGGAAACGCATTTATCAATCAGCATTTTCTGAATGATGGGAATGCGATGCTGCGGAACTTCAACAGCAAGGTCACCCCGTGCAATCATTACTCCATAAACATGGTCCAGGATCTCATCAATATTATCGACGCCATCCTGGTTTTCTATTTTTGCAATGATCTTAATATCGCTTCCTCTTTCATCCAGGATTTTCTGAACAGCGATGGCATCGTCTTTATTCCTTACAAAAGAATGTGCAATAAAGTCCAGATCTTGGTCTACGGCAAAGTGGATGTAATCAATATCCTTTTGACTTAATGCAGGTAATTTTACGTGAACAGAAGGAATATTTACACTTTTCCGTCCTTCGATGATACCATCATTTTCAACCTTGCAAAGTAATTTATCTTCCTCTTTCCCTTTGATTTTAAGTGCGATGGCCCCGTCATCTATAAGGACCATGCTTCCTACGGGAACGTCTTCAACGAAACCCTGATAGTTGACACAAATACAATCCCTTGTAGTAACTTTGTCTGGATCTCCCTTTATAAAAATTTCATCTCCGTATGTAACATTAATGGGTTCGACTGCCTTGGTTGTCCTGATTTCCGGTCCTTTCGTGTCTAGCAGTAGAGCAATTCTTTCTGAAACTTGTCTTACATTTTTAATAACCTTGAGGGTGTCTTCATGAGTCTGATGTGCTGTGTTTAACCGGACAACGTTTACTCCGGCCTCTCTCAATTTTTTTATAAAACTCACATCACAGTTCCTGTCAGAAATTGTCGCAACAATCTTGGTCTTTTTTCTCATTTAAAGGTAAGGTTAATTAAGTCCTCAAAATTAGGAAGAAATGCGAATCATCAGTCATTTAATCTTCAATTTTGTATTAAGGTAAAGTTACCTGAAGGACTCGCCTGATTCCTGTTTATTTTAAGTCGGGTATTTTTTCGGCCAGCAATTTTGCTTTTTCTGTAATTAAATCAAATTTTTCCTCCAAATAATCTTTGTTGGAAAATAAGGCTGAACTGATTCCAACAGCTTTAGCCCCGGAATCAAACCATTCATGAATATTATTTTCGTTGACACCTCCAGTTGGCATTAATGGAATTTCGGGCAAGGGGACATTCACGTTTTTGATATACTTTGGTCCCATCGTATCTGCGGGAAACACCTTTACCAATGTTGCTCCGGCTTTGTATGCTTCAAATATCTCCGTAGGGCTGAAAGCTCCCATACACACCGGGACTTTAAACCTCTTGGCATATTTAAGCACCTTGAATTCCGATATCGGGGTGACAATGAACTTTGCCCCGGCGCTTATGCTTCTTTTTGCTTCTTTAACTGAAGTTACCGTTCCGACACCCAAAAAGACTTCATCGCCAAATTTTTTATCTACCCTTTTGATGGCTTCGTAAGCATTAGGTGTATTGAGCGAAATTTCTATTGTATGAATTCCTCCCTCTAAAATGGCTTGAACCAGTTTGAGGATATTTTGGGTATGATCAACCCGGATGATCCCTATAATTTTGGATTGTAAGAGTCTTTTCTTTTGTTCCGGATAAGATATTTGAATGGGCATGAGCTTAAATTGGCGATTTTTAAGCGCTAATTTATCAGTCAATTTTACTTAATCAGCTATTCTTTAAAAGTATTTTTGACAAAAAAATAGAATTTATCTTTCGATCTGTTCATTAGGAACCTAACCCTACAATATTATCTATACCTGTTCCAATTCGTTTACAATTCCAACATTAAGGTCATGGATACCAACCCGGCTGGTCTTTCTTTTGTATTTGTGGTAAAAATAGATCATGGAAGAGGAGGTAAGGATCATGCCAACCAGGCTTACCATGATGCTACCAGATTTAAAAAATGCCAACCAGCTGATATCTGGAAAACTGAAGTTTTTGTAAAACAAAACACCAACACTCCCTAAATACCCAAAGGAATCGGCCAGGTAAATCAAAAAACCAACATTGGCAGCTGATTTAAATGCTGCGATCATCCTTTCAAATAATATGCTGTTGAATGGCACATAACCGGCATATAAGCCCAATCCGACCAAAGTTATCCAAACAATAGGGCTGATGACTGATGCTTCAAATAAAAAAGTACTTGCTCCAATTAAAAAGAATCCAAGAATAATGATGAAGTGATTGACCATCAATGCCTTAAAATTATTCCTGATCAGGATCATCAACCCGATTCCAACCAAAACGACAAATGAAATAGGGATTTCGGTTAGGGTAAAAATTTCCGCGGATGAGCCATAGCCCAGTGAATTCCATATTTCCGCTGCAAAATTATCCCGGAAATCCCGGAAGGCGGTTAAAACCATGTAAGCAACGATCAAAAGGATCAACCCCAGGCTAAAACTTTTAAACATTTTCCATCTTTCACTTCCCGACATAGGTTTTCGTTCGGTCCGTTCGGCCAGGTCTTCCGGGTTTGGATTAGGGATCTGATCGAGCAGAAAGACAAAAAGCAATAGAGGTAAAACAAATATCAATCCAGTAAAAGAGGGCATCCAGAATTCTGAAACGCCAAAATCCAGAATCAGCCATTTTCCCACACTCTTCACAAACCCGGAAGAAAAGATAAAGCTGACACATAACCCCGCTCCCAGCAATTCAGTAGTTTTTCTTCCTTCCAGGTAGCTGAAAACCACTCCCCAGATCATGCCCAGAGGGATACCATTGATAAACAGGAAAATAATGTTCCAGGGTGGAGGCACCAAAGCGAATAAAAGCAGGGATGCTTCAGCGATGAAAATAAAAAACAGGATATACCTGCTTCTGTTGCTGTTTTTTTGTTCGGATATGATCTTGATCCCTAAAAATTTTGACAACGTGTAACCAAGTACCTGCGCGGTAATGAGAAGGATTTTGTAATCGATTTGAAAGAAGCTCATATCCTGAAAGGTTGCAACGGCAAATGGTTTTCTGAAGGCATACATGCAGAAATACGTACAAAAGGCAGCAATCATGGTGTACAGACAGAAGACAAACCTGTTCGATTGTTCCAACCAACTGCGGATATTGTTTTGAGTTTTGAAATGTGAATTGCCTGTTTCCAACCGAATCATGGATTATCCGGCAAATCACAGATTTTTTCTCTTTGATGAGAAAAATCGACAGTTAAGGTTTATTTAAATTGATGTTAATAGGGGTTGGCAGTTAATTTATTGAAAAACAATGTTTTGTATTGTTTTTCATTTGTTTTTCACGGAAAAGAACAGTGAACGAAAATCCAGTGTGAATGGGATATTATCTGGGTTAAAGTTTTATTAAATGAATCTGCTCCTATTCCCTTTTTAAATCCATTGATCCAACTTGCAAATCGAATGGAAAACTTTGATTTGCCCGAAAATCCGTATCTGTTGCTAACTCCTGGTCCGCTCAGCACAAGCGTCTCGGTTAGGAAAGCGATGTTCCGCGATTGGTGTACCTGGGATTCTGATTATAATCAGCTGATTCAGGAAATACGAAGAAAGTTGGTTGCACTGTCAACTGACAAAAAAGGATATTCGTCCGTCCTGATGCAGGGAAGCGGAACGTTTAGTGTAGAATCTGTCATTGGAAGCGCCGTTCCGGAAGATGGTTGTCTACTCGTGTTGGTGAATGGTGCTTACGGCCAACGGATGGCTACTATTGCCACCAAACTTAGGATCAATCACCTAGTCCTTGATTTTGGAGAAATAAATCCAATTGACCCGGAAAAATTAGAAAAACAACTTCTTCTGAATCCTGAGATCACACACGTCGCAATGGTCCATTGTGAAACCACAACCGGGATGTTGAATGAAATTGCCCTGGTTGCTACCTTGGCAAAGGCCAAAGGGAAAGTTTTTATTCTTGATACGATGAGCAGTTTTGGTGGAATTCAAATGGACCTGGACGAGTTGGGAATAGATTTTCTGATTTCCTCGGCCAACAAATGCATTCAGGGTGTACCGGGATTTGGATTTGTTATTGCCGCGCAGGAGTCGTTCGAACAATGCAAGGACATTGCCAGATCGCATTCGCTCGATCTATATGATCAGTGGAAAACAATGGAAAACAACAATGGTAAGTGGAGGTTTACATCACCCACACATACAGTTAGGGCTTTTCACCAGGCGCTGATTGAACTCGAGGAAGAAGGCGGGGTTGCCACGCGGTTCAAACGATACAAAAAGAATCAAAAATTGTTGCGAAAGGGCATGGAGTCATTAGGCTTTTCCTGCCTGCTACCTAAAAATTTGCAATCACCTTTTATTACTTCCTTTATATTCCCGGATGATCCTGAATTTCGCTTTGATAAATTCTATCAGTTATTGAAAAAGCGTGGATTTGTGATCTATCCTGGAAAAATCACTACAACCGATACGTTCCGCATCGGAAATATTGGTGAAGTATACGAAACGGATATCTACCGTCTCCTGGAAGCTATTGAAGGATCAATTTACTGGAAAAAAAATGTCGATAAAGTTAGTAGTATTTGATATGGCCGGAACGACGGTCGAGGATCGTGATTTTGTTCACCAGGCATTGATGGATGCATTGGCGGATGAAAATGTCATGGTCACAAGGGACGATGTCAACGAAGTAATGGGGTATCCGAAGCCCGTTGCCATTGCCAGGTTGCTCAATGATCATAATTCAGGTGATCATCAGCCTGACGAACCCTATGTCATGCAGATTCATGACAATTTCGTCAATAGAATGATCCGATTTTACCAGGAAGACCCGGCTGTGAAATCCAAAAAAGGGGCTGAGGAAACATTTGCAAAATTGAAGGAAAAGGGGATCAAGGTTGCCCTCGATACCGGGTTTGACCGACAGATAGCTAATGCCATTTTGAAAAGGCTTGGCTGGGAAAACGGAATGATCGATTTGAGTGTAGCCAGCGATGAGGTCGATCATGGCAGGCCCTATCCCGACATGATTTTCAAGGCCATGGAACTGGCGAATATTCCGGATGCAGAAATGGTCATGAAAATAGGAGACACCCTTTCTGACCTGCAGGAAGGCAAAGCTGCAGGGTGCCGATATGTAGTCGGCGTCACAACAGGCGCCTTTAAGCGCGAAGAATTGATGAACGAATATCATACCCACCTGATTGAAGAGTTGCCTGAGGTTTTGGAAATTGTTTGAGGGGTTGAAGGTTGGTGAGTTACAGGTTGTGGGATGACAAATCCATGAACCAATAAAATTACAAGCACCCAAATCCATAACTCGCAACAAGAACTCAGGCAACCAGCCACCACCCCATATTACCAATATTATCCCTATATTAAGTTTTAGTTAAATGTTACCGATGTGTTATCGTAATGTTACTTAATCGAGAATTTATTCTTACATTAAGTAACAAAAAGGTAACACATGAAGGGAAGGGCACTCACAACTATCGGATTAATCATACTTTGTATCACCACTTTATCTGCAAAAGAAACCTGGTATGATGGGGTGATTATTTTAAACGATAACCAGGTACTGACAGGTAAAATTTCACACCATGAGGATGAGGATTTGATCCAACTCAAACAAGACGATAAAATTTTCTGCTTTTCTGCATATCAGGTTACTTCATTTAATTATTATGACACTTCTTTGGATGCCATAAGGAGGTTTTTATCAATTCCTTATGAGGATGAATATCATCGTTTTGCCGATCTCTTTTTTGAATTGATTATAGATGATGAGGTGTCTCTTTTGAGAAAGAAAAATCCATATGGTTATAGCACTGATTTTCAAACTGCAAACACAAGTTATGATCAGTCGTCTCACAAAAATGACTATGATTATTTCTTCGAATATAAGGGAAAAGTCATTCCTTCTAACAGATTTAAGAAAGATCTAAAACCTTTGCTTAACCTGACATTGGAAAATGAAATTTCCGGATTTATCAAAGACAATGGATTGAGCATCCATCGCACCTACGATCAGGTGTTGATCGTACGATTTTTTAACAAGATGACAGAAGAACGATCCGATCAATTTTTAACATCATTTTAACAGATAAAATCAACGGTATTTTTCAGGTTAACAATTTCTTCAAACCGACAATTTGGTTGAATTTTCCTTTTTCCAACCAATTGTGCTGATAATTCGTCCTACCGGGACTTCAGGGCCATCTATGATTTTATTCAAAGTACTTCAAAACTTAAAATTCGCAAACATCCGGTAACTTTTAATTAAATAATTGATAAACCTCATCTCTGGCTAATAATAAATGAATAGTGAATTTTTGCGGTGAAATTGATGTCAAGAAAAAAGCCGAAAATGCTGCAACATTTCCGGCTGATAATTAAGCATTTAACTGATTCTCGAAACCAATTAAACTTAATACTGTATGAAAAAAAACGACTCCAGATTTAGGAATGTTGTTCGTCAAACGACAATTCTTATTTTTCTCCTGTGCCTGACTTTTTCAGTCCAGGCTCAGCAACGATCAGTAAGTGGTGTTATTACCGCTGCTGAAGACAACACCGCTCTGCCGGGGGTGAATGTATTTCTTAAAGGAACTGCCAGTGGAACTGTTTCAGATGTAAATGGAAATTATTCTATCAACATTCCGGAAGGGACAGCTGACCCTACATTGGTCTTTTCCTACATCGGTTATGCCACACGTGAAGTCCTTGTTGAAAACCAATCGCAAATTTCACTTACTCTTTCAGTAGACACCAAAACGCTGGAAGATGTGGTTGTTACTGCTTTAGGTGTAGAAAGGGAAACAAAGGCATTGGGATATGCCACACAGTCTGTTGAAGGCCGCGAGCTGACCCAGGCAAGAGAAACGAACCTGGTAAGTTCATTGGCAGGAAAAGTAGCCGGTGTACAAGTAGTAAACAGCGGAACTACGATCGGAGGGTCATCGAGGGTAACCATAAGGGGTGAGTCTTCACTCGATATCAATGCAAACCAGCCATTGTTCGTTGTGGATGGTATTCCCATTAGCAATGAGGTGGTAGGTGCTGCTGGTACAGGAACACTTGAGGTTGACTATGGAAATTCTGCCGGTGAGATCAATCCGGATGATATTGCTTCCATTAACGTGTTAAAAGGTCCGGCGGCGGCGGCTCTTTACGGATCAAGGGCTGCCAACGGAGCGATCATTATTACCACTAAAAAAGGTAAAGGTCAACGAGGCCTCGGTATTAGTGTGAATAGTAATGTGACTTTCGAAAATCCATTAAAAATGCCTGAATGGCAGGATGTTTACGGACAAGGAAACAATGGCCAGTTTGAATTCGTCGATGGCTCAGGATCGGGTATTGCCGATGGTGTGGATGAAAGCTGGGGGCCAAGAATGGATGGCCAGCTTATCCCGCAATTTGACTCTCCTCGTGATGTTCCTGGATTTCGTGGTGGTGACCTGAACGCTCCGGAAGGTAGTACCATTACGCCAACACCTTGGACTACCAGTCCGGACAACATCGACTACTTTTTCGAAACTGGTGTGACCTTCACCAATAACATAGCCATTTCAGCTGCTAATGATTTTGGTAATGTCCGGTTGAGCTGGACCAATCTCAATCAGAATGGAATTCTTCCAAATACCAATCTTGACAGGAATACGATTTCACTGAGCGGTGGGATTGATATCATGGAAAAGCTCCATATCAATTCTTCTGTAAATTTCATCAACAATCAAAGTGATAATCGACCTGCTATCAGTTATGGAACAGAGAGCATCATGTACCTGTGGATTTGGTATGGTCGTCAGATCAATACCGGAAACCTGAGGGATTACTGGATGCCAGGCCTTGAAGGGGTTCAACAATTCAATTACAACTACAATTACCACGACAACCCTTATTTTACCATGTATGAAAATACAAATGGTCAGAATAAGAACAGGCTTTTTGGAAACATTTCGGTCACCTATGACTTTACTGAAAACCTTAGCCTGATGCTGAGAACAGGGATGGATTATTATGATGAGTTAAGGGATAAGAAAAGGGCATTCAGCACCCAGCGATTCCCACTTGGTATGTACAGGGAAGATGACATCTTTTTCATGGAAAGAAACTCTGATTTTCTGCTCTCTTATACCAACAATTCCTCGGATGTTTGGGGCTTTAATGTTTCCATTGGTGGCAACCAGATGAAGCAGATCCAGGATTTTCAGCAGACTGTGGCACCTCAGTTGCTGATCCCGGAAATCTATAACTTCTCCAACTCCGCGGTTCAATTGCAGGTCACTGAAATTAATAATGAAAAGCGGATTAATAGCTTATATGGATACGCACAATTTTCCTACAAAAACATGCTATTCCTGGATGTGACTGGAAGAAATGATTGGTCAAGTACACTTCCGGAGGATAACAATTCTTATTTCTACCCATCGGTTGCTCTAAGTGGTGTTATATCGGATATGATCCAGCTACCGAATGCCATTGCTTTTGCAAAAGTAAGGGCTGCCTTTGCTGAAGTTGGAAATGACACAGATCCTTACCAGCTATTGAATGTTTACGAACCGGAAACGGCATTTGGCAACAACCAGGCAAAACGGGAATCATCTGTGTTGAAAAATCCGGAGTTGAAGCCTGAGAGAACACAATCAATGGAAATTGGTGCTGATATCCGGTTTTTCAATAATCGCCTTGGAATAGATTTTACTTATTATCAGAACAATACCAAAGATCAGATCTTACCCATTACACTTGATATTTCTACGGGTTATTCAGCCAGGATCATCAATGCCGGTAAAATCAAGAACTACGGAATTGAGTTGATGTTGACGGGTAGTCCGTTGGTTAAGGAAAATGGCTTGAAGTGGGATGTTAGTATCAATTTCAATCGAAACAGAAGTGAAGTAGTTGAGCTGGCTGAAGGTATCGAGGCGTACACTTTGACAGAAAGAAATGGTGCGTATACTCAAGCGCGTGTAGGCGAGCAAATGGGCGCTATTTATGGGGTTGGTTTTGCAAGGGTAGAGGATGAAAGTAGCCCTTACTACGGACAAATTATCCATTCGGCTGAAGGAACTCCTTTGAGAGGTTCTGATTTGGAATACCAGGGAAATTACAATCCTGACTGGATGATGGGCATCCAGAACATGTTCAATTACAAAGGACTTAATTTTAGCTTCCTGTTTGATATTCGTGAAGGTGGTATCGTTGTTTCCAGAACGAAAACCATCGGAAGCACTTCCGGACAGTTGGAAGAGACTCTTTACGGACGACCTAATGGATATGACCTGGACCTTCCTGAAAATGGAATTGTCAGCCCGGGTGTAATTGAAACGAGCGAAGGAAATTATGTTCCAAATGACATAAAGATTTCATCAAGGGATTGGCATAACAGGTATTATGAAAGGAACAATGTCGAAGCAGCCAAATACGATGCATCTTACGTAAAGCTGAGGGAAGTCAGGTTAGGTTACACTTTCCCGAACAAACTTTTCGGCAGCACACCATTCAGGAATGTGAATTTTTCCATTGTAGGCAGAAACCTTGCCTTATGGACAGAAAACCCACATTTCGATCCTGATATCATGTCAATGAGTGGCGGAACATTACAGCCTGGAATTGAAAACATGGCTTACCCTTCTACCAGAAGTTTTGGCTTTAACTTAAGTTTTAACCTGTAACCCTTAAATCATTAAAAAAATGAAGATCAATAAACTAGTTCATATAATTGTCTTTTCTTTTTGCATGGTCCTGGCAGGCGCATGTACGGAAGATTTTGAAGACATCAATAAAAACCCAAATAATCCTGAAGAGGTTCCTGCTTCTTTGCTTTTACCTACCGTGATAAAAAACCCGGTAAGTGAAATCGCGAGCCTGGCCTGGGGTTACGGAAACGTTGTCATGCAATATGTTGGTAAAATTCAGTTTACCAATGAAGACAGGTACAACTGGGGTCCTGCTTCCGATCCTTATTATAACTTCTACAATGCTTTACGCGATGTGCAGAATATCATTAACATATCAGAGGAAAATGACCAGCAAAATTACCGCGCTGTTGCTTTGATCATGAAGTCATACCTGTACCATTTTATGACCGATGTGTATGGAGAAGTGCCATATATTGATGCCATCCAGGCAAAAACCGACGTGAATTTCCCGACATTTTCTTCACAGGAAGAGATCTATCTGGGTGTTCTGGAAGACCTCAAATTGGCGAATGACATCATTGGTACAACCAATGAAGCTTTAACCGGTGATATCCTTTATAACGGTTCAATTGAAAACTGGAAAAGGTTTGCCAACTCGCTTCGGTTAAGGATCTACATGAGGTTGTCAGACCGGATGGATCCATCATCCGGAATGCAGGCAATTTTAAATGATCCAAACAGTCCGATATTCGCCAATATATTTGAACAGGCAGCCTTAACTTACCTGGTTGATGCGCCAAACCAACAACCACTTTACACGACCAGGTCAGGTTCTTTTGATGAATTCAGGTTGAGTGAGAACATGGAAATGACGTTAAAAAACCTGGAGGATCCAAGGTTGTACGCCTATGCGCAACCAACTACGGATTCCAAGGCAGGGTTTATAGGGTCAGTTGACGATTACCAGGGCGTGCCAAATGGCCTTCCTGATGAAGAGGCATTGCAATACTCGCCAAGTGGCGACCCTGAAAAAGGAGGTTCCAATTTTATTTCAAGGGTTGGTTTAATGTACAGCTGCAGGGCATGTGATGAAAATGCTTCTCAAACAGCAGCCGAGACCATATTGATGAGTTATGCCGAGCTTCAGTTTATCTTGGCGGAAGCAAGGGAAAAAGGGTACATCTCGACCGGTGAAGCTGAAACATATTACATGAATGGAATGCAGGCTTCTTTTGATTACTACACAGTAAGGTTGAATGAAGGAGGTTATTCAGAGATTGTCGAAGCCATTCAGCCAACAGACGAATATTTCAATCAGGCTACTGTGTCATATACCGGCTCACAAGATGAAAAGCTGGCGAAGATCGGCCAGCAAAAGTGGATCGCCTTGTTTTACAATGGTATGGAAGCCTGGTTCGATTGGAGAAGAACCGGCTATCCGGAAATTACTCCCGGGAAAGGAGCGGTTATTCCAACTGTGCCGGTAAGGTTCCAGTACCCGACAGATGCCCAGGCGTTAAATCCTGACAATTACAAAGCAGCTGTAAGTCGTCAAGGTCCCGATAACATAACAACTCGTGTTTGGTGGGATATTGCTGATAATTAATAAATTTATGAAGAGGCTTTAAAAAGAAAAACAGTCATTCTGAAAGAAAAAGTCATCCTGAGCCACTTACAGGATCGGTCAAATAATCGTTGGTCGAGAATACGATCCTGAAACGAGTTCAGGATGACTAATAAATTAACTAAATCAGCCTCATTTTTAACTTGTTCACTATGAAAAAACTCCTATTCTTATTTCTGATATTCATTTCTTTTCAACTTTACTGTCAATCAAAAAATAAAACAGAAAACATCTTCATCATCACTTTTGACGGCCTTCGATGGCAGGAATTGTTCAATGGAGCAGATTCGCTACTGATTGACGATTCGGGATACGTGGAAGAACCCGAAAAACTGGTTGAGGAATTTTGGGATATAGATCCGCTGAAAAGAAGGGAAATGTTGATGCCATTTTTCTGGAATGTCATTGCCAAAGAAGGGCAGCTTTACGGAAACAGGAAGTATGGCAGCAAAGTAAATTGCTCCAATCACATGTGGTTTTCCTATCCGGGTTATAACGAAATTCTCAGTGGTTCAGCGGATGACGAACGCATCAACAGCAATGATAAAATCCCCAATCCCAATACAACTGTTCTCGAATATTTTAACAATCAGCCTTCATTAAAAGGAAAAGTAGCTGCATTTACATCATGGGATGTATTTCCATTTATCATCAATGAAGAAAGAAGCGGAATACCCGTAAATGCGGGATTTGACTGCGCCGAAGGTGGTGACCTGACAGATCGCGAAAAGTTGCTGAATGCCATGATCAAAGAGATCAGGGGCCCTTGGGGTGGTGTTCGGTTGGATCCATTCACACATCACTATGCCATGGAGTATGTTAAAAAGAATTCTCCGAAGGTAGTGTACATTGCCTATGGTGAAACAGATGATTTTGCCCACGACGGTGAATACGACCAGTACCTGTATGCTGCGCGCCAAACGGATCAATTTATCAAAGAACTTTGGGAATATGTGCAGTCGCACGATCAGTACAAAGACAAAACGACTTTTCTGATCACGACCGACCATGGTCGTGGAACGGTTCCGAAAGAAACCTGGAAGCATCATGGAACCAGAATTGAAGGCGCAGATCAGATCTGGTTAGCGGTAATCGGACCGGATACGGAAGCAAAAGGTGAGATAAAAGTTGAAGGACAGCTATATCAAAAACAGGTAGCCAAAACAGCAGCGGCTTTTATGGGATTGGACTTTTCATCAGGCGAAAACACAGGTGAAGTTGTTGAAGCGATGATCAAGTAGTTTTCCAATGATTTATGCCTTCAGGATTTGTATTGTTTTGGGATGGGTCTTTTTTCAATATGACCTGCATGCCCAGGAAGAAACCTACTATTTTTCACCTCAATATTCGCTTCCTGGAAACGCAAACAATTTACCCGGAAATAGGGTGGAACCACCACAATCGAGGTTTCAGCAATTCAAATTAAAGGAGTCAACTCCCGATTTTCATGGTCTAACCAGTACGGAATCGATCAACCAATTTTTAAAGGATTCACTCAAAGGGCCATTTATTCTTGAATTTGCTATTGTCCATCACTTTAATAAACCTGCCGGGCTGGTCCTGTATTTTGAGGATCAAAAAAATCATGGGTTTTCATTCAATTATTTCAGTCAAAAGGATAATTGTCCGGCAGAAGTTTCACTTTACGACCCTTCAACAAAAAGATTCGATGTCCAAAAAATGGCTTCCGATACCTATCAAAGGTATTGGCATCATTTCATTCTGAAAGTTGATGAAAATTCAAAAACCATATTTCACAATGGAACCAGGTTCGGTGAAGTTAAAAACAATGAATCCCTTGAAAATTACGATTTAAAAGTGGCGGCCTACCTTGAAAAAGAACCGCATAGCCAGCTTGGAAACCTGTTAAATTATGCAACGGTGTACAGGAAAGACCTTGAACACACACAGCCAAATGAACTCTTTGAAAATTTTAAAAATGACCTGGAAAATGGGTTCATTTATTCGAATATTTTCCACTTTAATGCCGGGCCTTACCTGCACTTTTCAACTCAATCTTCCATTAACCTGATTTGGGAAACAAACCTTCCTTCCGAAGCGGTCATCGAATACGGCGAAGAACTACCACTAACGAATAAATTGATGGTCAGCCGGAATCTGCAGGAACCACCATTTATTTATGAAGTGGTCATCAATGGATTGGAGCCAGATGAAACTTACTTCTACAACCTGAAACTAAAGTCTGTTGATGGCAACAAAATGGAGTCAGGGGTTTTGTCATTTAAGACAGCTGCTAAAGACGAAAATCCAATTCTCTTTGGCGTGATTGGTGATACGGAAACGCGCCCTCACATCAATGACAAGGTGGCCAAAAAGCTTTGGTCAGAACGGCCGGAGTTTGTTTTGCTATTGGGTGACCTGACTGATGGAGGAATGGAAGATGCCAAGTGGCAATGGAACAAAGAATACTTTACAGGAATGACGCAATTATTTTCCAGGATCCCGGTTTTCCCGGTTCCAGGCAATGGCGAAAGTGATCTTTATTGGTACAAGAAGTATCATTCCCTACCCGGAAATGAGGCGTATTATACTTTTCAATATGGCTCGGCAGAATTTTTCATGCTCAATTCCAATGAAAGGAAGGCGGAATTTCAGTCAGGTGGAAAGCAGTACCAATGGTTGGATTCTGCTCTTATGAATTCCAGGGCAAAGTGGAAGTTTGTAGCCCTCCACCATGCGCCGTATTCAACAGATGAAAATGATTATGGCGATAGTTATTCGGGGAAGTCAAACCTGGGCGATCCCCATGTCAAAACACTGATTCCATTGTTCGAAAAGCATTATGTAGACGCCGTGTTTTTTGGTCATTTGCACAGCTATAATCGTATCGGACCAATTCTGAACAATCAATATGACAGCCAAAACGGGGTCTGGTACATCCAGGCAGGTGGCGCTGGTGGAAACCTGGAAGATTTCGCCCCAACAAGAAGCTGGTTCAGTCAGAAAAACTATTCAGGACATCATTACTGTACAGTGTCGCTTACTGAAAATGAATTAGTTCTGAAAACCTATAATCTCGACGGTCAATTGATCGACCTGTTAACCATCGAAAAGCCATGAAATTTATATTTCCTTTTTTTCTGATATTGATTTCCTACTACTTGTTTTCGCAAAATCCGGGAGATGATTTGCCACCTTGGAACCCCGGAATGATGGATCTTCACCATATTCAAACGGGCAGGGGCGATGCTGCTTTCTATGTTTTCCCCGATGGTACAACCATGATAGTAGATGCCGGTGATATGTCTGAAACCCATCCACGAATTACATCACCCAGAAACACACCGCCCGTTCCGGATGCAAGCAAAACGACAGGTGAATGGATTGTCGATTACATCCGGCAATTTCATCCCAAGGGAAAAGATGCTGTTTTGGACTATGCCATGATCACCCATTTTCACGATGATCATATGGGCGAAATTGATCACACATCCAAAAAATCAAAGTGGGGTGAATACTATATCACTGGAATAACGGAAGTAGGCGAGCACATCCCCATTCGAAAACTGATCGATCGCGGATATCCCGACTATGATTTTCCTCATGATATGAAATCCCAAGAATACCGGTCTGCTATGCTTGCCAGAAAAGATCATTACGATAGCACAACCACATTTACGTTGGAGCAATATTGGAAATTTATCAGTTCGCAGGCAGAAAAAAGAGGGCTGGTTGGTGAGCAATTCAAGGCTGGCAGTAATACCCAGATAAAATTACTTTACAAGGAGCCCGACTACCCTTCTTTTGAGATCAGGAATATTTGTGGAAACGGATTGGCCTGGACCGGCTGGGGAGAGGAAAGCATCGCGATGGTTCCTCAGGATATCTTGGCAGGCACGCAGGTTCCGGGAGAAAACAGCCTGAGCAATGCCATTAAGATCACCTATGGCAATTTTAATTATTTCACGGGAGGTGACATTGCCGGTAACAACGGATTAGGCGAAGGCGATTGGCAAAGTGTCGAATCGCAGGTCGCTCCGGTAATCGGTCCGGTTGATGTCGCTACGCTCAACCATCACGGAAACCGCGATTCTCAAAGCCCATTTTACGTCAGGACCCTTCGGCCAAAAGTCTGGATCGGACAAACGTGGTCATCCGACCATCCAGGAGATGATGTAATGAGGAGAATTGCTTCTAAAGAGCTTTACCCTGGCGACAGGTATTTGTTTTCAACAGCCATGCTGGAAGCCAATCACCTGGTGATCGGAGATAGAATTGACCGGATTTATGAATCTACCCATGGACATGTGGTGGTAAGGGTTTTGAATGGCGGTGAAGAATACATGGTGTTTGTGTTGGATGAATGTTCGCCGGAGAGGAAAATCAAAAAAGTAATAGGACCCATAAAATCGAGATAAATGGAATATCATGACTTACTTTACACGGAAGGTGACATCAACTTAGGTGAACACCGAAAAAACTGGAGGGAACAGCTTAGTGAAAAGACGAAAAATTTATTGGCTGAGGATGAGAAATACTTCCTCCATCAGAGCATGTCCACGCCTTGTCTGGATGTCATTGATAAATGTGAAGGAAGTTATTTGATTAACACCGAGGGGAAAAAATACCTGGACTTTCATGGGAATAGCGTTCACCAGGTCGGGTTTAAAAACCCCTACGTAATTGAGAAAGTAAAGCAGCAGCTCGATGAATTAACTTTTTGCACCAGGCGATATACCAATCAACCGGCCGTCGAATTGGCGAAAACACTGATCGAATCCACTCAATCCAAACTTGACAAGGTACTGTTTGCACCAGGTGGCGCTACTGTCAATGGCATGGCGCTTAAATTGGCCCGGGCAGTCACGGAAAGATTCAAGGTGATCACCTTTTGGGATGCCTTTCACGGCGCTTCATTGGATACAATCTCGGTTGGCGGGGAAGCGATATTTCGAAAAAATATGGGGCCGACCATGCCGGGAGTTGAGCGGGTTCCTCCACCGAATACATACCGTGGTATTTTAGGTGAAAGCGAAGAAAACTATCTTTCCTATCTGGAATATGTAATCGAAAAAGAAGGTGATATCGGTACGTTTATCGCCGAACCGATCAGGAACACGGATGTGATCATTCCCTCCAAAAGTTTCTGGAAACGCGTTCGTGAAATCTGCGATCGAAATGAGATCTTTTTGATCTTTGATGAGATCCCCACCGGTCTGGGAAGGACAGGCAGACTGTTTGTTTATGAACATTACGACATTGTGCCGGATGCTGTCACGCTTGGAAAGGGACTTGGAGGCGGGCTATTTCCTCTCGCTGCCATGCTGACGCACTCGAAGTATGATAAAGTTTCTGATATTTCTATCGGTCATTATACCCATGAAAAAAACCCGGTTGCTGCCACAGCCGGAAAAGCCGTACTGGATTATATTTCTGATGAAAATCTTCTTGAAAAAGTAAGTGAACACGAAAAACACATCACAGAAACTTTTAGAATTTGGGAAGAAAAGTATTCTTTGATAGGGGACATTCGGGGTTTAGGATTGCTTTGGGCGATTGAGCTGGTGGAAGACCGAACAACAAAAGAAAAAGCATTTGACATAGCCGAGCGCATCATGTATGGCTGCCTGGAAAACGGGGTGAATTTTAAAGTTTCCCAGGGCAATATTCTTCAGCTATCACCTCCTTTGACCATCACGCACGAAGAACTGCAATTTGGTTTGGATGTGATCGAAAAGCAGATAAAAAAATATTCCTAACGGTCTGTTTCTAGTCAGAGTTGCCAACTGCAAACTTTAGATTGATATATAGTTAAAGACTAAATATAGTCCCTTGCCGCCTTTCTGTAAGCATTGAGAATTCGCACATGCTGGTCGGGGTTTAACTCCTGCAAAAATGTAGTCAGCAGCGGATGGTTAAACTTTTCGTAAAATAAGCTTCTGATCCTTTCAAATGTATGTGGGTCCGGGATGGACAGCAATAGTTTTTCTACTTCATTAACATTTTCGGGTTGGTTAATTAATGCACCAAACTTGTCCACGTAATTCACAATAACACTTCTCCTCATTCTTTGCAATAATTAATGATTTTCCTGCAGGTTTCTTTCAATTCTTCTCTCAGTTTTTCTTCGAATGATTCAATGCCATCCAGAATGGTGACAGCATATTTTTTAAACAGGTAGAAATTGATTCTATCAAAAGTTGATACACTTGGAATGTTTAGGATATCTTTTTTTGTCTGCTCATAGCTCTTTACAGTCATTCCATTGTAGAGCGAATCCACCAGTGAAGTTTCACCATCAGATGGATGACTTATAATTTCATGCATGTCAATAAACCATTTTTAGTTTTTGACAAATTTCATATTTTAGATGACCCAATAATTATCAATTTTTAAAGATTGTATTATTATTATCTTTCAATTTTTAAATTATGGTAAATTTTTCACGGGTACCTCTATATATTTTTAATTCCCTGGAGGAATAGTTATGACTGCTGATAACCAAGCGATTGTTAGAAATCGTAAAGGTTTGGACACATATTTTAACGGGCATAAATGATCAATGAATAAAAATTTAGACCATTAAAAAATCAACGGATGATAACTTAGATATACCCTATACCGGCAATTAACTTAGATAACTTTCTTTATAATTTCTTTTATTATGAGCACAAAAAAAACTAGAGTTAAAGAAAGTCATGCAAAAATCATAACCGAACTTCATAGCGCCCTGGACCATCAGAATTTTGAAAAGGTTCTGGAGTTAGTTGGCAATGTTGGGACTAATAGCGAGCTGGATGATATCGGTCAATCATTTTTGCTGACCTACCATTATAATTTTAAAACCAGATACTTTGAGAAGGCAGATTTTAACTATTGCCTGAAATTTTCAGACATGCTAAACAAAAGAACTGCTGTTTGAGCAGACTTGTAATTTTTATCAGTTTTCTGAAAGTACTTCCGATATATCAGATCGATATATTTGTATTGCAGGTATAATAGCTCCGAAAATTCCGCTTGCTATTCCAAGGATAAGGATCAACCACTCTTTTGGAACAACTGTTAAGCCTGATAAAGCAAATCCGAACTTAACCGGAAAAAGTTGTTGTAGAAGAACGATGACCAAATGCGCACTGGTAATTCCCAAAACCGCCCCAATAGATGAGATAATAATACCCTCCAGTAAAATAAAAGTAAATAATTTTTGCCGCGTAGCGCCAATGGCGCGCATAATGGCCATGTCGTATATCCGGTCGTTGAGTGAAGAATACATGCTGATGAAAATGCTCAAAGCCGAAATGCCAACAAGTAAAAATGCCAGAATGTTGAGAAACCTGGATCCGATCCCAAGCATGGAAAACAGTTTGGTGATTTCAAAAGAAGGTAAGGCTGCCTGGAGATTGGAGGTGCTATTGACCATCCTGGGTAACTGCACAGCAGCCATAGGATTTCTGAATTGTAACAGCAAATTGGTGATAAAAAGCTTGCTGGTATCTGTTTCATGTACGTGCCAGTAGCTTGTCAGGGGAGTAAAGATCAAATTGTCCTGTGGTAAATTACTTTTCTCAAGAATTCCCACTATACGATAGGGAAGATTTTCATGGCCACTGTCATCGGAAAATCCGTGTGAGCTTTCGAAAGTCTCGTAAAGGTGTAGGTTGAATTCAGTAGCCACATTCGATCCTAGGATAACTTCCATCTCGTTTTCGGGCCATTTTCCTTCGTTTATTTTCAACTCAAAATAACTAAAGTAGGTAGAATCTGTGCCAATGATCCGATAGCCGGAATAGCTATCTCCAATAGACAATGGGACTGATTTTTTCACCAATCTGTGTCCTGATATGAATTCAGCATCATCAAGGGAAATATTACCTGTTGGAAAATCTATGTGAAACAATGAAGAAAGGATAATCTGCATAGGACTTCCCTTAGCGCCTATTGCCATATCCACATTGGCAATATTCTTCTCAAGAGTTTGTCTGAGTTGATGGTTGATAATCAGCAAGAGCGTGATCAACAACATGCCCAGGGACATGATGAGAATGCTCAAAAAGGTGTGGAGCTTTTTGTGTAGCAAATAGGCCGTGCTGAGCTTGAAAAGATTCATGCCAGTTCAATTTTTTGTTCAAAATGTTCCTTCAATCTTTGATCATGGGTAGCGATCAGCAAGGTGGCTTTATACTTGCTTGCCTGGTCAATCAATATTTCAATGACCTTTTGCGTATTCGTATCATCAAGTGATGCTGTAGGCTCATCTGCGAGAATGATGGTTGGGTGGTTGACAAGTGCTCTTGCAATTGAAAGTCGCTGCTGCTCTCCCTGGCTTAGAGAGGTGGGTTTTCGTTTTCTTTTGTTGTACAATCCCAAATCGTGTAAAAACCGGTCAATTACTTCCGGTTCTTTTACTTTATTAAAGTATTGACTGATTCTTAAATTATCCCAAACAGAAAGGGCGTGGATCAATCGCGATTTCTGGAAAACAAGACCAATATTTTGTCCCCTGAATCGGTCCATCTCCGATTCGGAAAACCTGTGGATAAGATTGTCATTTATTTTAATTTCTCCGTGCTTCGTCTTGATCAGTCCTGCCATCAAGTGAAGAAATGTGGTCTTGCCACTTCCTGAGTTTCCAAGTATGAGAACGGAACTATCGGCTTCAACTTCCAGGTCAGGAAACTCCAGGGTATTTTGTCGATCGTAAGAGTAGGAGAGATTTTTGGTAGAAAGCATGCCTCAATTATCTGGAAAAAGTAGATTTTTACCAAATTACTGTTTTAGTAGAAATTCTTATTTTAGAGAAAAGGTATTTTACAGACTGTAGCGAAGAGGTATGACAAAGCAAGTTCACCTATCAGAAGGGTCTAATTTGGAAAGACTGACAAAGATCAATCTCTTTGCAAAAGCTATTTATGAATCAAACCTCGAAAACCCACCAAATATTTTATGGACATCTCTCATCCTGAGGTACTTTCATTTTTGCAAAGCCTCTACGATCATAAAGTTGAATACATGCTGGTGGGCGATGTGGCTACTGTTTTTCACGGACATGTCAGAATTACTCAGGGCCTGGATTTATGGGTCAAGGATAGTTCTGAAAATAAAGACGGATTAGTGAAAGCCCTGGAACAGATCAAAGTCCCCGGAGCAAACCGTTATAGAGATGTTACAATGATTCCGGGATGGAGCTCGATTACAATTGGCGATCAGGGCTTTGAAGCTGATTTGATGGGATATATGAATTTTTTCAAAAAGGAAGATTTTGACATGTGTTACAGTCGGGCAAAGAATGGAGATTTTAACGGAGTCCCCATAACAGTCATCCATGTCAATGATCTGATTTCAGAAAAAAAAGCAACCGGTCGCCACAAGGATCTGGATGATGTCGAAAATCTGGAAAGGATTGAAAAGCAAAGGGGAAAAAGTTAAAAAAGGTGGCCGATTCTTGACCACCTTCAATCTTTATAATTTAGAATTTTTTGTTATCAGCTCCTGACTATTTCAAGTCGAACCGATCCAGATTCATTACTTTGTTCCACACCGCAATGAAGTCCTTGACAAATTTTTCCTGTGAATCCTGACATGCATAGACTTCTGCTTGTGCGCGGAGTTCAGAGTTCGAACCAAATATAAGGTCAACCCGACTTCCTGTCCACTTAAGTTCCCCTGTTGCACGATCTTGACCCTCAAATACTTCGTCACTTTCGGCAGGTTTCCACTCGGTTCCCATATCAAGCAGGTTCACAAAAAAGTCGTTGGTAAGTGTTCCTGGCTTGTCTGTGAATACACCTTGCTTTGAGTGGTCAAAGTTTGTGTCCAACACCCGCATGCCACCAACAAGTACTGTCAACTCGGGAGCTGTAAGAGTCAAGAGTTGAGCTTTATCAATCAATAGTTCTTCAGTCGAAACATCAAATTTAGTTCTGCGGTAGTTTCGGAAACCATCTGCAGGCGGTTCAAGATAGGAAAAGGCGTCTACATCGGTTTGTTCCATAGTAGCATCCATACGTCCAGGTGAGAATGGCACAGTAAGATTGTAGCCAGCATTCTTCACAGCCTTTTCAACACCTGCACATCCTGCTAATACAATCAGATCGGCAAGTGAAACCTTTTTGTTACCGGATTGAGCTCCATTGAAATCTTTTTGGATGCCTTCCAGTTTCTCCAACACTTTTGCCAGTTGCGTCGGATTATTTACCTCCCAGTCCTTCTGTGGAGCAAGTCGAATTCGAGCACCATTTGCGCCACCCCGCTTATCAGAACCACGGAAGGTAGAAGCCGATGCCCAGGCAGTTGACACCAATTCTGAAACTGAAAGTCCGGAATTAAGAATTTTATCTTTAAGTCCAGCGGTGTCTTTATCGTCAATCAACTCATGGTCAACAGCTGGAATGGGATCTTGCCAGAGAAGCTCTTCCTCAGGTACTTCAGGGCCAAGATATCGTTCCTTAGGTCCCATGTCGCGATGGGTCAGTTTGTACCACGCCCTTGCAAATGCATCGGCAAACTCATCGGGATTTTCCAGAAAGCGTCTGGAGATCTTTTCGTATTCCGGATCAAACCTCAAAGAAAGATCCGTGGTCAACATAGTTGGCTTATGTTTTTTGGATGGATCAAAAGCATCCGGAATGATTGCTTCAGCATCTTTTGCCACCCATTGTTTGGCGCCTGCCGGGCTTTTGGTCAGCTCCCATTCAAAACCAAACAGATTTTCAAAGAAATTGTTGCTCCATTGTGTTGGAGTTTTGGTCCAGGTAACTTCAGGCCCACCTGTAATGGCATCAGCGCCCACCCCCGTTCCAAAACTATTCTTCCAACCAAAACCTTGTAATTCGATGGGAGCAGCTTCCGGTTCCGGCCCGATATATTGACCGGGATCGGCAGCACCATGTGTTTTACCGAAAGAGTGGCCACCGGCAATTAGAGCAACAGTTTCTTCATCATTCATGGCCATACGTTTAAAGGTTTCTCGGATATCTACTGCTGCGGAAACCGGATCGCCGTTTCCATTGGGCCCTTCAGGATGTACATAAATTAATCCCATCACTACCGCAGCCAATGGATCTTCCAGATCGCGCTCCCCTGTATAACGCTTGTCATCCAGCCATTCGGTCTCAGAGCCCCAGTAGACATCTTCCTGGGGTTCCCAAACGTCTTCACGGCCACCGGCAAAACCGAATGTTTTGAATCCCATCGATTCAAGTGCAACATTTCCGGCAAGAACCATCAAATCTGCCCAAGAAATTTTCTTACCGTACTTTTGCTTGATTGGCCATAGCAACCTTCTTGCCTTGTCAAGACTTGCATTGTCAGGCCAGCTGTTAAGAGGGGCAAAACGCTGCTGTCCACCCCCAGCTCCACCACGCCCATCGCCAATACGGTAAGTACCGGCGCTGTGCCAGGCCATTCTGATGAACAACCCTCCGTAGTGGCCGAAGTCAGCTGGCCACCAGTCTTGTGAGTCGGTCATAAGATCATGAAGATCTTTTTTCACAGCTTGTAGGTCAAGGCTATTAAATTCTTTTGTGTAGTCAAAGTCTTTATCCATGGGATTGGATAAAGATGAATGTTGGCGTAGAATGTTCACTTTTAATTGATTAGGCCACCAATCTCGGTTTCTTGAACCTCCACCTGCACTACTTTTTGGAGCTCCACCCATAAACGGACATTTGGATGACTCATTAACATCAAATGCTTGAAAGTTTTCAGGATTACTTTTTCCCATATTTTCTAGATTTAGATTATTTTGTGTTCGAAATTAATATAGTCTTTATTTATAATTTTTATTTATCTATAAGTTTATCTTATAGGCCTTCTCATTCTTAATTGCATTTCAATTTAAAGATTATTAACACTTGAAAAAAGAAATAGGGCTTTAGGATTTTGAAAGATCAGCTTTAAATTTCAAAACCTGTTATTAAGTAAGGATTGATCCTTTTAAATGAATAGTTTACAAGATCCGGACTTCGACAATAAATTAAAATAAAGTTGATAGCTTGAATTATTTCTGTTGAAAATTGTCCTTATTTTTTTAGATAGTTTGGTATATTCAAATTATTGAAGGATAGCCGGATAGATGGTAAATGGATTTGAAGAAATGAATTTCTAAATAGATCTTTAAAGAGAATGAAATAAGTTCGCTCAGAAAAATATGATAGATGCAAACCAAACTAAAACAGTTTTTAATTCAATTGTTATATATATTGCTATTGCTTGCTAGTCAAATAGGTTATTCCCAAAACCCTCTTGATTTTGGAAGCGACATAAGAACCGCTGATCCATCCGGTCATGTTTGGGAAGATGGAAAAATGTATGTTTATACTTCTCACGATGAAGAATGCCAGCCTGACTTTTTTATGAAAGACTGGCATGTTTTTTCATCAAGCAATCTCATCAACTGGACGGATCATGGAGTTATATTATCTGTTGATGATCTATCTTGGGCGGATAATTATGCCTGGGCACCGGATTGTGCTTATAAAGATGGCAAGTACTATTTCTGCTTTCCTGCAGGAACAGGTGTAAAAGATCGCGTAAATCCTGAGAACAGTACGAAATGGATGGGGATTGGAATAGCCATTAGCGATTCTCCTACCGGACCGTTTAAAGATGCTATTGGAGGGCCATTGTGGACCGAGCCTTACGCGAATGATCCATGTCTTTTTATTGATGATGATGGAAAGGGCTACCTTTATTTTCATGGTGGAGATGACTACCTGGTGGCAGAAATGGCTGATGATCTGCTCAGTGTGAAAGGGGATTTTTTTAAAATGGATATGGGCGGGTATGAACCTAAAATGGAGGGGCCATGGGTGTTTAAAAGGAATGGGGTCTATTATTTCACGATGCCTGAAAATAACAGGATTCTTTCCTATTACATTGCAGACTCACCAAAAGGCCCCTGGGAATACAAAGGGGTGATCATGGAAAAGGAAGGGGAAAACAACAATCATCACTCCATAGTTGAGTTCGAGGGGCAATGGATCTTGTTTTACCACCGGTGGCTGGACATTGATTCCTCCTGTGGAGAACAGCGACATGTTTGCGCTGAATACCTGAACTTCAATGAAGATGGCACGATTCGGAAAGTGGAAAGAACGGAGGAAGGTGTTGGGAACTAGATTTTTATTTTCTTTTGTTGCATAAAACTTATTAAATGAGAGAAGAATACCATGAAGGAACAACGCTTAATCAATTTGAATGGATTGAAGTTCTCCATGATAGAACAATAACTACAAAGAAGGATATTTTAATCTTACAGGTAATGTATTCCTTTGAAGAACATAAAGCTTCAGCAAGTCAAATTGAACTGATAATATCTGGCAATTCAGAAAGAAAAGGCCCAGGACCGATAAATTTAGAAATGGGGAATTGGGGGAAAAGACTAGTAAAGAAGTATCCTGTTAGATTTACAAAAAGAGAGGATGGAACTGAAAGAAAATGGGACATTTTTTTTGACGGCTGGACAGATAATGTCACAAAACTTTTTATATGGAAAATTAAAAAAGAACTTGTTTTAGCGCTTGAAGAAGTAGGACTAACAGGTGAAGAGCAATTTCCTGAAGAGATTCCAATAGAAGGTCAAAATTTCTTACCAGAAGGGATAAAAAGAATTATAACTGTAAATACATACGAACGAAACTCAAAAGCACGTCAAAAGTGCATTGAATATTGGAAAGCAATTTGCTCAGTTTGCCATTTTAACTTTGAGAAAAAATACGGAGAGTTAGGAAAAGGATTTATTCACGTTCATCACTTAATACCAATTTCAGAAATTGGACAAACTTACCAAGTTGACCCAATAAATGATTTACGACCAGTTTGCCCCAATTGTCACTCGATGTTACATCGAAAGAATCCACCACTAACAATTGATGAACTAAAAGAACGAATAAGAGAGCCTCACAGTTCTCAAATGAGTTTTTACAATGAACAAAAAAACATTACCGAAAGACACAAATAAGATATAACTAATAAAACCCAATGAAAGGAACATACTCATTTATTTTTTTTGCTATTTTATTGATTGTTCTATTCAATATTTCAGGATGCAATCCGCCTAAATCAGAAGAAATAACCCATGCAAATGTGGTCATCTACGGGGGAACAAGCGCCGCCATCACAGCTGCGGTTCAACTTGCCAGGATGGATCAATCCGTTGTGATCGTTTGTCCGGATAAACATTTGGGAGGATTGTCATCCGGTGGATTAGGCTTTACTGATACAGGAAATAAAAGCGTAATTGGGGGGCTTTCCAGGGAATTCTACCAACGTGTCTATGATGATTACCAAACAGAGGAATCCTGGAATTGGCAAAAAAGGGAAGATTACGGCAACGTTGGACAAGGTACCCCTGCCATCGATGGTGATAAACGAACCATGTGGATATTTGAACCGCATGTCGCTGAAAAAGTTTTTGAAGATTTCGTCAGAGAAAATAATATTACAGTTCACCGGGATGAATGGCTGGATCGGGAAAATGGGGTCTTAATGAATGAAGGTAAGATTGAAACGATTACCATGCTTAGTGGTAAAAAATACTCAGCAAATATTTTCATAGATGCCACCTATGAAGGAGACTTGATGGCGGCAGCAGGTGTATCTTATCATGTCGGACGTGAACCTAATAGTCAGTACAATGAAACCTGGAACGGTATACAGGTTGGTGTCCTGCATCATGGACATCATTTTTCGGACAGGAAGATCAGTCCGTATGTGGTTCTTGGTGATTCTGCAAGTGGTGTACTTCCTCGCATTTCCACCGACCATCCGGGAAAAAGAGGCGATGGGGATAAAAAGGTTCAGGCGTATTGTTTTAGAATGTGCTTAACCAAACTTGAAGAAAACCGGGTCCCGTTTGAGAAACCGGATGGTTACGATCCTTCTCAATATGAGCTTCTGGTCAGGATCCTGGAAGATGGATGGAATGAGATTTGGTATAAATTCGATCCGATTCCCAATCTGAAAACAGATGTCAACAATCACGGACCATTTAGCTTTGATAATATCGGCATGAATTACGATTATCCCGAGGCTGATTACGCAAGACGAGCCGAGATCATCAAAGAGCATGAGGTTTATCAAAAAGGATTACTTTATTTCTATACGACCGATCCTCGAATTCCGGAAGAAATACAGACAGAAATGAATAAATGGGGTCTGGCAAAAGATGAATTTACGGATAATGGCAATTGGCCCCATCAGATTTATGTGCGGGAAGCCCGGAGAATGGTTGGAGAATTTGTCATGACAGAAAACGAAGTGTTGGGAAAAAGAGAAGTTTCTGAACCGATTGGAATGGGTTCTTACACGATGGATTCACATAATACCCAGCGTTACATTACCCCGGAAGGATATGTTCAGAATGAAGGTGATATTGGTGTACATCCCGAACAACCCTATCAAATTGCAATGGGATCTGTCTTGCCAAAGGTGGAAGATTGTGAAAACCTGCTGGTACCGGTAGCTGTATCGAGCTCACATATTGCTTTTGGATCCATCAGGATGGAACCTGTTTTTATGATCCTGGGTCAAAGCGCTGCCACGATTGCCGGATTATCTATTCAAAATAATACACCGCTTCACGATTTGGATTATCAATCAGTAAAAGAAAAATTGGTGGAAGATGGACAGGTATTGGAACTTAGCGGGAACTAATTGATAGAATATTTGGTCTAACTTTAAATAAAAATTGATCTGAATTTTTGACTGTTAAATATTGCTGTCGGAGTTGCATTTTATTCCTTCAAGCCCGTTTTTTACATGATGGCTTTGACTCATACAATAAACTGCATCTTTCTATCATAATAGTTGAATGAAACCCGCTACCCAATACACGAAGAGTGGCCGCATCAATATCGCCTATCAGGTATTTGGCGCAGGTTCGATCGATCTGGTCTACATACCGGGCTGGGTTTCCAATATTGACTGGATGTGGGCATGCCCGGAACTAGTGGATTTTCTGCAGGAATTGGGCAAGATTGCACGTGTTATTTTGTTTGATAAGCGGGGGACAGGGCTTTCCGACCGAGTAGTTGAGCTTTCTACACTGGAAGAGAGGATGGATGATATTCGGGCGGTCATGGATGCCGTTGGTTCTGAAAAAGCCATTCTTTTCGGGCATTCCGAAGGCGGTTCCGTGTCAGCGCTTTTTGCCGCTACTTATCCCAACCGTGTAATTTCTTTGATCGCTTTTGGGATATTTGCCAAACGCCGGCATTCTCCTGATTATCCCTGGGCACCAACGGATGAGGAGCGCCAGGTGGTTTACGACATGATCGAAAACAGCTGGGGAAGTGGGGACATGAACCTGGAATCACTTGCTCCGTCAAAGGCCAATGACAGGGTTTTCATGGATTGGCTGGCCAGTTATTTTCGTTCGGGTGCCAGCCCGAGTGCAGCACTGGTGCTTACCAGGATGAATACCGAAGTCGATATCATCGATATTTTGGATTCCATTAAAGTTCCGACACTTCTCATGCAGCGTACGAATGACATCGATGTAAAGATTGATGAGGGGAGGTTCATAGCAGAACGAATTAAGGGAGCAAAATTTATAGAATTTGATGGCAGTGACCACCTTTTTTGGGTAGGAAATACCAAAGAGGTTTTGGAAGAAATGAGGGCTTTTATTTTAAATACGAAGCCAAAAGATAATTACTCAGAGCAACTTTTCACGATCATGGCAGGTCGGATTATCAGCCCTGATGCGGAATATTCAAAGTATCAACAACTTATCGATCAATATGTTGGACACTACCGGGGGAACGTCATCCAGCATGATCTGCAAAACTTTGCAGCAACTTTTGAAGGTCCGAGCAAGGCTGTGCATTGCAGCATAGACCTGATCGATGGCATGCAAAGGATGAATGGTCAGATGGTAATCGGGATTCATATCAAAGAAAGCCCGGTAGACGAAGCTCATTTCATCAGCGATAGAACAGCCAATTTCCTGGACTCGATCCTCAATCAGGCCAAACCTAATCAGATTTTGGTTACCCAGACAGTTAAATATTTACTTTCCGGGGCAGGTCTGAATTTTATACAGTACAAACCAATTGTTGAAATTACATCGGGAGAGTCCTTTTTACTTTTTATGGTGACGGACCAATCAAGATCTACAATTGATCATGATAGCTATCAGCAGAAACCACTCCCTCTGCATGATTCTTTCCTGGAAAATGTTTTGCAATCCATTGATGCTCATTTGGATGATGAGACTTTTGGAGTAGAAATACTTTGTAAAGAAACAGGTATCAGTGAACGCCAATTGCAGCGCAAACTCAAAGCGATCACCAATAAATCGCCTAATCAATTGATCTCTTCTGTTCGCCTGCACCGAGCCAAAGAATTGCTCCTTCAATACGAAAGCAATATTGCTGAAACAGCCTATAAAACGGGTTTTTCCAACCCTTCTTACTTTTCCAAATGCTTCAAAAAGGAATTTGGCGTAAGCCCTTCCGAATTACTTCAGCAACCAATTTGACCCCACATGTCGGAATTTTTATAGTCCTCTGAGTTTTTATGGAAGTGATGTCGGGAATTTTATCGAATTCGCCGGATTTATACTAACAGCGACCAGCAGCTCCCGCCTAATTTTGCATCCGAACATCAACGTAAAAACACAAATCATGAAAATTATCACAATCGCCCTTGGAGTCGCAGCTTTGGCCTTTTTGGGTAAAGTGGGCTCCATTATTTATGAAGTTTCAGGCATGAGTTTCGATTTTAACCGACCCTGGCCTGAAGATGAGACTCAAGCTGTTCAGGCCGAAAAACAAATATTAAACAACTCATTCCATGCTCAGTGGAAGACGGAAATAGAAGAGTTGAGACCTATACCCATATGTTAGATATCGCTTCTCTTGTCGGAAATGTTATCTCATTCGCCGGAATTGTACTACCCATGAAGCACTTTTCCAAGGTAATTTTGCAACCACAAATCAATTAATAACCAAAAAATTAATCAAACCATGAATGATCCATTTAAATATCTCAGAGAAATTTTATTAGTCGTCTTTTCACTATTACTGTTTATTAGCTGTAGCGAAGATGAAGAAACTCCACAGGAAGTGGATTCAAAACCCGGACTGAAAATTGCCAGTAATTCAGAATTTGGAAATGTCCTGACAGACAAGGCAAATCAATCCCTTTACTTTTTCGCCAATGACATTTCCGGCGAGAGTTTTTGCAACGGTGGTTGCTCGGAAGTGTGGCCTCCTCTTGTAGGTGAAATTTATAATTTTGAAATGGGTGCCGGTTTAAATGTCAATGATTTTGGCACCACTATTAGGGAAGATGGTATGAAACAAATTACCTATAAAGGTTGGCCTTTGTATTACTTCTCTCCGGAAGGTGATGGAGTACTGGAAACATCCGGTCAGGTAACGGGAGATGGGAAAAACGATGCCTTCTATGTTGCGAAACCCGACTATAGCCTTATGGTGGGCAAGCAACCTGTTGTGGAGGGAGAAGATGCCCGAACATATCTTGTTGATGATCATGGCGTGAGCTTGTACCTTAATACAGGCGATGGTCAGGACTTAAGCAATTGTGCTGGTGGATGTGCAGAAGTTTGGCCTCCGTTTAAAAGACCTGAAAACTTAATCCTTCCCTCAATTTTGGGAGAAAATTATTTTTCGACAGTTGATCGGGAAGATGACCTGGGTCCGCAGCTGGCTGTTTTTGGCAATCCTTTGTACTATTTCTCTATTGATGAGCAGTTAAGGGGTAATGTGCTTGGTCAGGCGGGAGGTCCGGCCCAATCATTCTTCGTAGTTGAACCTAATAATGAATGATTAATCAGATCATTATAAGAACATATTATTTAACACAATTCATTTTAATACTTTATTAAAGCCTAACAATTTGTCAAGAAAGAGGGTGGTCAAAAGCCACCCTCTTTCTATGCATGTCGGAAATGTTACAGCCAGTCGGTTTTGTCTCAGAAAGTTGTCGGAAAAGTTATCAGATTCGCCGGAATCGTGCTAACAAAACAGGGCTCATTCACCCTAATTTTGCATCAGTTAAACAACTAAAAAATTAATCAAACAATCGATGTGAATAGTTTAAACGAAAACACATCGCAGAAAAAACAACAAAAGTCATTATGAAAAAGAATCTAGTTTTAACAATTGCAATATGTGTTTTATTCACATGCAACGGTTTTGGCCAGCGAAATCAACTTCAAGGTCCTGCGGCTAAAAATTACAAGTCCTGGCAGGACTCAAAGTCAGAAACAACGATTGTTGTAACGGAGAAAAAGCAACTCCAGGGTCCTGAAGCAAAAAATCACAAGCCATGGAAGGATGAAGATGAGAAATTTTCAATGGTCTATGTTGAGCGTTCTGACCTGAAAGGTCCAAATGCTAAAAACAAACGATCTGAGCGAACCACCTATGAAGTTGTATCGCGCAGGTAGTTAAATGAAAATCAACTTAGCCAAAACAACCGTGATTGAAAGTGAATAGCCTCAATTAAAACCATCAACCAAAAGGATTTGACACCAAATTTCGGTGTCAAATCCTTTCATCAATTCAACCATCACACCAAACTTTTCATGAGAGCTAGTCGAAACCAGTTAATCTCAAAAATTATAACACAAAAATTAATTTAATATGGAAGTTCAAACGTTTACTAAGTCCTTAACATTCCCATGGTATAAGCACTATCCCGCAGGTGTTCCTCATACCATTAATGCATATCAATATGAATCCATTGTAGATCTGTTCGAACAAAGTGTCCTGGAATTTGAGTTTTTACCTGCATTTGATTGCATGGGAACTCCCATTTCTTTTGATGAACTGGACTGGCTTTCGCAGAATTTTGCTGCTTACCTGCAACAGGATCTGGGTCTTCAACCGGGTAGCCGGATTGCCATACAACTACCCAACATACTGCAATATCCTATTGCCATGATTGGGGCACTACGGGCAGGTCTGATTGTTGTCAATGTCAATCCCTTATATACCACCAGGGAAATGAAGCATCTGTTGGCCGATTCCGGCGCTGATGCAATCGTAATCCTTGAGAATTTTGCGCATAAGCTGGAGAAAATTCTACCCGACACAGCAATTAAGCACATTGTGATTACTGAGATCGGTGATCAGCTCGGTGGACTAAAAAAGGTTTTGATCAACGCAACGGTTAAATACTTCAAAAGAATGGTGCCATATTATCAATTACCAGGTGCCGTTTCTTTCAATAGAGCCTTGAAAAAAGGTAGCCAAAGATCCTTTCAACGGGTTACACCCAAAGGTCATGATACCGCCTTTCTTCAATATACCGGTGGAACAACAGGGGTGTCTAAGGCCGCAGTTTTGTCTCATGCTAATGTAGTGGCAAATGTTGAGCAGTTTTCTGCATGGATAGGGAATCTGTTGCTTCCAGGAGAGGAGATCATCATCACGGCTTTGCCACTTTATCATATTTTGGCACTATCTGTCAATTGCTTTACCATGATGAAATTTGGTGTGAAAAACGTATTGATTACCAATCCGCGTGATATGAAAGGGTTTATTAAAACGTTGAAAAAACATCCTTTCACCATCTTTTCAGGTGTGAATACATTGTACAATGCCTTGTTAAATCACCCTGATTTTGATGGCATTGATTTTACAAATCTGAAAGTTAGTGGCGCTGGTGGAATGGCGGTACAAAAGTCTGTTGCGAAACGCTGGAAGGCTAAAACCGGCGTGCCAATCACCGAAGGTTATGGCCTGACAGAAACCTCCCCTGTTCTGACATTTAACATTCTAAAACCAGGAAAGGAAAGGATAGGCACCATCGGTGTGCCGATCCCCGGTACAAAAATCAAGATCGCCAATGAGATGGAGGAGGAAGTACCTTTCGGTATACCCGGTGAAGTCTATGCAAAAGGCCCACAGGTGATGAGGGAATACTGGAACCAACCAGAGGAAACGGAAAATGCATTTACAAAAGACGGTTGGTTCAAAACAGGCGACATTGGGATCATGGACGAAGATGGATTCGTTAGGATTGTGGATCGTAAAAAGGAAATGATCAATGTATCCGGATTCAATGTTTACCCAAATGAAATAGAAGACATTGTTTCTACCCATAAAAAAGTGCTGGAAGTCGGAGCCATTGGTGTACCGGATACCCGATCAATGGAGGCAGTTAAAATATATGTGGTTAAAAAAGATCATTCCTTAACTAAGGAGGAGTTGATAAATTATTGCAAGGAAAACCTAACTACTTATAAAGTGCCTAAACATGTAGAATTCAGGGACGAACTCCCAAAATCAAATGTGGGCAAAATTTTGCGGAGGCACCTGAAAGAAGACATGGCCAATGAAATAGCATGATATCAAGCATCGACCTCTTCAGCTATCCATAAATTAGTTTTATCATGATAAAAGGCGTTTCGGAAACGGAGCGTCTTTTTTATTTACTTAAGTGAGATTTCCAGTTTCATATTTTTAGCATTGAAAATTATTTTTAAGAAAGTTGAAACTAAAAGGAATATAATCAATTGCTTATATTGGAATATTATCATAAAGCAATCGAGTATTTACCCTAAAACCTATTCCATGCTTTTCTCTTTCCTAATGCCGAAACCTTCCAACATGAAATTATATATTTTTTTGTTTGGTCTCTCATTGTTCATGATCCAGGCATGTACATCCGAAAGTAATAAATCATCTGTGCCTTCTGAAGAATCATTTTCTGTTATTTTCGGAAGTGTCAAAGTAGGGCACTTAAATGTCACCCGGGAGGGAAGTAGTATTTCCGTCGATTACGATTATAAAAATAACGGAAGGGGTCCAACCATTAAAGAGACTATCAAGTTGGACTCAGAAGGTTTTCCCGTCCAATGGGACATTGCAGGAAATACCACCTTTGGCAATAGCGTAGATGAGCATTTTTCACTCCAGGGTCAGGATGCAAGCTGGACGGATGCTACCGGTGATGGGTCTGCTACGATTAGTCAGCCGTCTCTTTACATCACTCAGTTTGGCAGTCCTTATTCATTGGGCATTGTTGCGGAGGCGTTGTTGAATGCTCCGGATCAGACACTCCCTGCACTTCCGGCAGGAGAATTAAAGTTGACCGAAATGGAGGCGATAAATATCCCTTCGGATGCTGGTGAAGCCAAATTGAAAACCTATGCTTTAACCGGGGCAGATCTTAACCCAACTTATTTTGTTTTGGATGAAGATAAAAGGTTTTTCGCTTTCATGACTCCTGAGTTTATTATTATTCGTGAAGGTTTCGAAGAGGAAGAAGAGGCAATACGACAGCTCGCTGAGAAATACTCGACAGAGCGTTACGAAAAAATACAAGAGCAATTTGCCAATAACTATGAAGGCAACATCCGGATTAACAATGTCCGGTTATTCGATCCGAATACCTTGGCTCTCACAGAACTGGCATCGGTACAGGTACATGGTGATCGCATTACCCGTATCGATGGCCCCAATATGGTTTCAGATGATGATCAAACGGTTATAGATGGGGCGGGGGGAACGTTAATTCCCGGATTGTACGACATGCATGGACATATGGCTGACGACGATGCCCTGCTCAATGTATTAGCAGGTGTGACTTCCGTGCGGGATATGGGCAACGACAATGAAGTTTTGGATAAACTCATACAAAAAATTGAGTCCGGGGTTTTGGCAGGTCCACGCATTACAAGGATGGGTTTTATTGAAGGGAAAAGTCAATTTAACAATAACAATGGCCTCGTGGTGGAAAGTGAAGAAGAGGCAATTGAAGCGGTAGTAAGCTACTCAGACAAAGGTTTTTATGGCATTAAGTTGTATAACAGCATGAATGGTGACTGGGCGCCGGCCATCGTGGAAAAAGCCCACAGTTTAAATATGCCGGTTACGGGCCATGTTCCCGCATTTTCGAATGCCAATGCCATGATAAGGGCAGGCTTTGACGAACTGACCCATATCAACCAGGTGATACTGGGTTGGGTTTTGGAACCTGATGAAGATACCCGTACGCTTTTGCGGTTAACAGCTTTGCAACGCCTTCCTGACCTGGACCTGAATAGTGTGCCTGTCAATGAAACCCTTGACATGATGGTGGAAAATAAAGTTGCAATGGATCCGACTCTTACTATTCATGAAGTATTATTGCTTTCCCGTAATGGAGAAACCTGGCAAGGTACGCATGACTATATTGAAAATATGCCATCGAATGAGCAGCGCTCTTACAAAGTAGCTTTGGCTAATATTGCCAATGAGAAAGAAGACGAAGCTTACCGGCTGGCATACGATCAAATTCTGACCACCTTAAACATGATGAAAGACAGGGGAATTCTAATTCTACCCGGAACAGATATGGGAGGTTGGTTTACGCTGCACAGAGAACTGGAACTTTATCAACAGCTGGGATATACTCCAGCGGAGCTATTAAAATTGGGAAGCTACGACATGGCTGAATACCTCGGCCATGAAGACAGGGGATCCATCGAACAAGGAATGCTGGCCGACTTTTTTCTCGTCCCGGGTGATCCCACAAAAGACCTGAAGGCCATCAAAACAGTTTCGATGGTTTCTCGTGGAGGTGTGTTTTATTATCCCGATGAAATATATCCGGCTTTTGGCATCACACCATTCGGTGAAAAGCCAGTTGTGAATAATAGAATTGGTAATTAATCTACGTTGTCATATTTTTTTCTCCAATCTATACCTTGGTTTGGTGTCCTCACCAACCGGAAATTTCCGTACAGACTAACATGACAAGGTAGGATTAGTAAAGTATAAAATACTTTCCAAAAACCCTATTCATCAATCCCCATCGTCCATTGGATCCCACCCAGAATGTGTTTCAGAAATTTTTCATCCTCGTAGTACTCCTTTTTATGACCGAGTGCGGTATAAAACTGCCTTCCACCTTCGAAAGTATGGCACCATGACAAAGGGGTATAATTCCCGAATTGTGTTCCGGGAATTTTGGGTTCCTCCCCGTCTTTCAATTGGGTGTAATCCACTGCTAAGAGGATATGTATGTCTGGGTTCAGGTAATTCAGATAATAAGGCTCATCTTCCCATTCCCAGGTTTCGCCCAGAAAATCTGTTGCCGGATGCTCCTGGTCGATTACTTTGATCTCGAATGGTTGCAGGGGAGGGTGTCGCATAAATTTACCACCCAGCAGGTCCCAAAACCAGGGCCAGGCCCGCTCTGATCCTGAAGCGCTGTGGATTCCTACAAAAGCGCCACCATTTCGGATGTAACTGACAAAAACCTCTTTTTGAGCATCTGTATCAAAAGCTTCATTGTTGGTGTTAGAGAAAATGATGCAGTCGATATCCTGAAGGTTTTCTGTTGTAAAAAATTCAGGATCGTCGCTGACAAGGTAATGCCAGCTTTGCTCTTCGGCCATTTTCTTCAAGGCTTCCACGGCGTAAGGAATGTTTTCATGAATGTAAGGATTGCCGCTTCCTTTACCATTGTGTGTGTAGATCAGGATTTTTGTTTCATCAGTTTGAGCTTTTAATCCAAATCCTGAAAGGATCAAAAGGCAAAAAAACATAGTGAAGATGCTGGAATAGTATCGCATGGTGATTCTTTAATTATAAAATTTTTAATGGTTGAAAGATACAAAAACTTTCTGTTGCCTGGTGGCTCATTCGCCCTGTTGAGGAGGAATATGCACAATTGTTTATCTTCGTTCATTGGATGAGCCTGAAAAATCATGATGCCTGAAAGAAAATTAAAATTTCAAAATGTTCTTATCATCATCGGGATCGGTTTGGTTTTCGGCCTTCTTTACAATTATTTTTTCTATCCGCATTCCCTGACTGAATTCCTGGAAGCAGGTAGCATCAGCATTATTTTGGGTTTTTTTGTAGGGATATTAGAAGAGTTCGTTCTCAAAAAGTTTTTTAAACGCAAATCCTTTCTGACGTTTTCTATTGTACGGGCGCTTATCTATTCTCTGCTAACCAGCATTGTTTTGTGCCTTGTTCTATCCATAGAGATTTCTGTTGTGGAGCAGATCAGCTACCTCATGGCGGTTGTCCAATATCTCAAAGGACCCTTATTTCAAAGAGATTTTCTTTTTGCCTTTACCTTCATTTTTATGATGTTGTTTATCCTTCAAATTATCTTACTGGTTGGTAAGGCTAACTTTTTCAGGCTGATCCTCGGTTTATATCACCAACCTCGGGAAATATCCAGGATATTCATGTTTGTAGATTTAATCGGTTCAACATCCATTGCGGAGAAGCTACCCAACAAAGAATTTAGCTCATTTATCAAAGATTTTTTCTATGATATATCGGACGCAATTATGATGTACGGTGGGGAGGTCTACCAATATGTTGGCGATGAAATTATCGTAATCTGGCCGATCCGAAACAAGAATTCAAAATGCATTCGATGCTTTTTTAAAATGGTGGAGACCATTGAAAGCAAGCGAAGTGACTACGAATCAAAGTATGGAGTTGTTCCTGAGCTAAAAGCGGGCATTCATGGAGGAAAGGTTATCGTCACTTCTGTAGGCAAGCAAAAGAAAGAGATTGTTTATCATGGGGATGTACTGAATACAACTTCAAGAATAGAAGGTAAATGCAATGACCTGGGGCAGAAGCTTTTACTCTCCGGCGAATTGTTAAATTATATAGACCTTGAAGATGAGTTTAGTGTGGAAGAAAAAGGTGAAATAGAATTACGAGGAAAAACGGATAAACTGAGCCTTTATGGAGTGCAGAGGTTAATAATCAGTACCTGAAAATCAGAATAAAACTGGTTTTACTCATGGATAATTGGTCTATTTAGCATTGAATTTTTTCAAAAAAATAAAAATAACATGACAATTTTAGTGGTAGGAGCAAGTGGCGAAACCGGTAGACAGCTGGTTGATCAGCTCCTGAAATCAGGCCAAACAGTAAAAGTAATTGTTCGATCGCCGGAAAAGATGCCCGAATCATGGAAGAACAATGGTCTGCTTACCATTATCCAAGCCAGCATTTTGGAATTGAGTGAACAAGAATTGACAGACATTGTCAAAGATTGCGATGCAGTTGCCTCCTGTCTGGGTCATAATCTGACCTGGAAGGGGATCTACGGTGAACCCCGCAGGTTGGTCACAGATGCTGTTCACCTGCTCTCGAAAGCCATTGAAGCGAATAAACCCGGGAAGCCTGTGAAGTTCGTTCTGATGAATACGTCCGGTAATCGTAACCGAGACCTGAATGAGCCTGTTTCCGTTGGTTATCGTATTGTCGTGGGTTTGCTGCGGTTGCTGTTGCCACCGCATGTTGACAATGAGCAAGCCGCGGATTATCTGCGAACCGAAATAGGCCAAACCCATCCCTCGATCGAATGGGTAACCGTTCGGCCTGACACCTTAATTGATGATGATCAGGTGACCGATTATGAAGTGCACCCATCTCCGGTTAGGGATCCGATTTTTAACGCCGGCAAAACCAGCCGGATCAATGTTGGACATTTCATGGCACAGTTGATCATGGATGTTACCACATGGGAAAAGTGGAAAGGACAAATGCCGGTTATTTATAATAAGATGGAAGGGAAGTGAGTTTTGTAATGGAAAAATAAAATTTTGACGACATTTGCTTCAACTTTAGAGAATACTGAAATAGGCAAAAAAAACACTCATGACAGTTGAAACCCATCAGATAAATAATTCAACAATTGCAGAAGTCCTTTCTGAAGGGATCATCATCAATAATTCAGAAGATGGGTTAGACCTGTTGGGAAATATTTACTTCCAGGGTTTTGATAAAGTCATTTTGCAGGAGGAAAACATAACTCCTGACTTTTTTGACCTTAAGAATGGAATGGCCGGGGAGATCCTTCAAAAATTTTCAAATTATCGCGTTCGTTTGGCAATCATCGGCGATTTCTCAAAATATACCGGTAAAAGTGTCAATGACTTCATTTATGAAAGCAACAAAGGCAGGCAAATCAACTTTGTCAATTCACAATCAGAAGCGCTAAAAGTACTTTCTGATTAGTGACCGCAAGATCTAAATACTCATCAATCCATACCTTATTCTTTATTCTTTGAGAAGACGGAAATTATTTTTGCCATAGTTTTTTATATTCCATGATCTTAAAAAGAAAATAATGCTTCTTGACGGAAGAAATTATTTCTATTTATTGTCGTCCGACTAATTTTAAGCAGAGTTAAAAATTAGCCTATTCATCAATTTTAAGGAAATTTTAATTGATTTCAGAAAAACACCCCATACATCGGAATTCAAAAAAATAGGAAAATTCCCCTCCTTGGAGGGGTTAGGGGTGGGTTTTTTACTGACTCGTCCTAAAATAAGTTTACAGGTTAAAGATTTAATCCTGTTGGAAATTTTCCCGGACAACGGTAATTTCTATTCACTTGTTTATTCATTAAAGAAAAAAGTAATTATGAGGATAGCATTCTTGTTAATCGTTTTAAGCATCAACTCCTTGTCTTATGCACAGGAAGATGAAAGGATTTCGACGATGGATTTTGTGCAAATTTTAAATGATAACAGGGAAGAGGCCCTGTTTTATTACCAGAATAACTGGAAAATCCTGAGAGAATCAGCCATGCAAAAAGGGTATATCCAATCGTATCAATTACTGGAAGCCCCTGCAGATGATGATGCTTCTTTTCAGCTGATCCTTATGACAACTTACCCGGATAAGGGCCAATATGATTTGAGGGAAGACCACTTTCGTGAATTGATAAAGGAACAAGGTGAACTGAAATTGATGAATGATAAAAAACCGGGCGAATTCAGAAAAACCCTGTTTAGCAAAGAAATGGTCAAACATTGGGATTAATTGAAAACAGGTTTGCTAAATCCGGATCAACTCTGATCATACCCAAATTATTTTTCATTGTGCACTTTCCCGGTTGTGAATACTTTTGAGAAGTAGCAAAGTAAATCACTCTTTAAAGGATAAAAGCCAGTCTTTTTAGTATATTAACTAAAGGAACAAACGAAAACATGATGATTTTTAAAGGAATATTCAGGCCTATTATTCTTTCTTTTTGTATTTCAATACTTTTTCACTTTAATACAATTGCTCAACAAGCTTCGGGACAAGGGAGTCCTTCAAATGAAAACTTTGAAATGAGTATGTCTTTGCAGCATGTAACTGTTGTAGTTAGCGATTTTTCAAGAAGTGAAAAATTCTACAAAAACATTTTGAAGTTGGAAGAAATCGATGCCTCATGGTTGCCGGAAAACCAAATGTTCTTATCAGCCGGAGATGGTTTGGAAATACATGTCGGAGAAGTTCAGGGAGTAGAGATCAACCCCAGTAATTTTAATCATTTTGCCATTACAGTTTCGGATTTTGATCAATACCTTCTCTACCTGAAGAAAAATGATATCACATACGGTGACCTTGACGGTGATGGCAACTACAATGTCCAAAAAAGACCAGATGGGGTCAGGCAGACTTTCTTTCAGGATCCCGATGGCTATTGGATAGAAATCAATGATTACAAATATTAATTTTCACTAGGACACCTGGTTTTTTTTGACCTGGGCAAGTGAACAAGAGGACAATGGAACAGCCCTCTGAATCTCCTGCTTAGGAGTAAATCATTTCTCTCAAAACCGGATCTATTCAAAAATGTTTAAATTGAAACAATGCGATTTACTCCTTCTTAGCAACTAATGCCGCTGAAATTGAGATTTATGAATAAAAGACTGAAAGACTTGGCGAAGCAAGAGTGGGATACTCTTTTCCCTATCGAACTTGTGGACTATGATCCGAATTGGAAAAATAAATTCGAACGAGAGAGAAAGAAAATCATTAAAATGGTTGGTGATAAAATAGTTATAATCGAACACGTTGGGAGTACCTCTATACCTAACATTAAAGCCAAACCATATATTGACATTTCCATTGAAATTTTAAAGGAGGATTTATTCAACGAGGAAATTATCGGAGCAATGCAAAATCTGAATTATCATTTTTTTAGACAAACCGGCACAAAAGTCGATTATATGATTTTTGTTAAAGGATACAACTTAAATGGTGAGAAGAATCAAATATTTCATATTCATATGTGTCCTCCTGATCATGAAATGTTGAACCAGATTGCTTTTCGTGATTATTTAAATGCAAACCCCAAAAGGGCTCTTGAATATGAACAATTAAAGCTAGAATTAGCGCTGACGTTCAAAAATGACAGGTCTGGATATAGAATAGCAAAGGGTGATTTTATCAGGAATACTATGAATATGGCAAAAGAAGCAGCTACTAATAAAGAGATTAATCACGATAAGAAAAATCATGTTTGAACATCGCGCCCGAAACAATGATCATTTAAACTATATTGAAGGAGCTCCGAAAATCGATACTTCGCATCTTATTTTATCTAAGAAAATAAACAAGATGCATTCCATATTATTTGACCTGACGGATTATGCTCAAACGGGATTTAGGTAAGTGGGACATAGTTCTGCTGATGTTGAACACCATTATTGGTGCAGGGATCTATGGCCTGCCATCCAAACTCTACAGCCTCACCGGTATTTATAGCCTTGTGGTGCTGGCAATATGCGCCGTTATCATTTTTGTTTACATCCTTATTTTTGCAGAAGTATCAAGCCAGTTCGATCGGTCCGGTGGTCCCTACCTGTATATCTTCGAAGCTTTCGGTAAAACACCCGGTTTTATTGTTGGTTGGCTGATGCTTATTTCAAGGGTTTCAGCTTTTGCTGCGTTGATTAATTTACTGGTTGATTATTTGAGCTATGTAAGTCCGGTTTTTATTGATCAGCAAATAAGGATCATTGCAATCATTCTCCTATCGCTTATCCTGTTTGGTGTAAATGCAGTTAGCGTGAAAAGCAGCGCCTATTTATCCAACTTATTGGGAGTTGCTAAACTCATACCTCTCTTGTTTTTTGTGCTGGTTGGGTTCTTTTTTATAGATATTGAAAACCTGGCAATCCATACTCACAAACCGGATTTCTCTTCATTTTCGTCCGCCATGTTTATTGGAATTTTTGCATTCACTGCCTGGGAAGCTTCCCTGGTCAATACAGGTGAAATGGCCAATCCGAAGAAAAACATTCCTTTCGCCATGATTGTCACCATATCATTTGCAGCCATCTTTTATATTTTGATTCAGCTAACCGCAATCGGCACCTATCCTGAACTGGCAACTTCCATAAAACCCATTGCGGATGCCGCGAACTTATTTATTGGCCCTGTCGGAGGGGCGTTTATAACTTTAGGCGCAGCTATCTCCATTATGGGTACGCTTAATGCCAATCTTCTGGCTGGATCCAGGCTGCCGTTAGCACTGAGTGAGGAAGGACAGCTTCCAAAAATCTTTGAGCGGACTCATGAAAAAACCGGAGTGCCATTCATTAGCTTGGTGCTTTACACTTTAGTAGCAATAGCCGTTTCTGTTAGTGGCACTTTCATTTATGCATTATCCATAAACGTAGTGAGTAAAGTTCTGATTTACATGCTGGTAGCCATTGCTTTGATCAAACTTCGAGCTAAGAACCATCCGAAAACCTTTCAACTCCCGTATGGTAAGACTCTTTCAATTCTGGGAATTATCATCGGGGCCTGGCTGCTTTATTCATCTGATCATTCTGATTTTATAGATGTTCTCATAACTATTTCGATCGGTGTAGTTTTGTTTTTTCTATTTAAAAGAAAGTCAAAATAAAATACCTACAGCTAATATTGAGTGAATCCATTTAAACATTTGAAATGGTAGGAAATCCCGGTTTTTACTATCTTTATTTGAAAATACTTTTATAAAAATGCCTGACAAACGAGGCCTTTTGCATCGAATTCAAACAATTTTTTTCCTATTGGGATTGTTGTGGTTTAGCATCGGGTGTGATAAAGATCAAATAAATACAGACCTTTTTAGGCTTCACGTAGCTGTGGATCTAAAACCATTTCATGAAAATTATTGGTTAATGATTCACGATCTGAATGGAAACCTGGTTGGGTTTGAACGAATAGTGTCAGGTGAAGATATTGTGATCTTAGCGGAGGAGAAACCTGCCAGAATCAACATCACATTCGTTGAACTAGACCGAACCGGATCCAAAGATTTTTATAACGTTGAAACATATCTTGGAATTGGGATTGGAGAAGAATGGTTCCTGGAAAATACTTTTCTCCCTCCGGAAAGAAACGGAACTCTCTCCGGTACCGGGACTGTGAATATTGAAAATGTTCCTGGCAACTCAAGGGTATACCTCACCAATAAATGGGGTTATTTTAATGGTGAGTATTTTGAAGAGGAGACCTCTGTAATGTATTCTAATCAATTATATGAAGAGGCCCATGACCTATTTCTCTGTGTTCAACCTTCCGGCGGAACTCCAGCATACCAGATATTCTACGATGTTAAGGATGGTGATAACTTTCTTACAGATGTTGCTGATTTGGAAGAATTTGATCATGTATTGGATTTTTCTTTTCCACCAACAAAAATCGTGTATGCAAGCGTAGAGGCATTGAGTGATGAACCATTCTATGAACGACATCGGACACATGGGTTTCTGACCAGCATTGATTGGTCTGAAAACAGCGAAGTAACATTCACCAACCTCCAACTTGGTTATCTGGATCAGTTTTCGAGATATCGAACGGATATTTTTGTCGATAGATATAGATATACAAAAGTTGGAGATCGGCCCACGGAGATCAATATCCCTGACCATACCATTTCAGTTCAGGATTCTTCCATTCAGAATTTTACTATTATAACAACCGGGCCTTATGTTTGGCGTGAGAGCTTTTGGACCCGGCAAACAAATGATGCAAGTGTATTTTGGGAAGTTTACGGGCAAGAAAAAGACCAACTACCCTTTCAATTTCCTGATTCATTTCTTGAAGCTCACCCGTTATTGAGCCCGGATAATCTTGAATATTCAGGTGGGGTATTTCATTTGCAAGGTCAGACATTCGATGAATACGTAGCGACACAATTTAAAAGGAGTATTGATAATTATCCCGATTACGAAAATTGGATAGCTGAGTATTAGGATCAGTCATTTTCAATATTTTTCAAGGATAATCAATGAAACCTTCAGCTTCATTCAGAACTTATTTTAATGGGGAGTTTGGTATATTCATTCGTGAATTATTAGAATATAATGTTAGACGTAAACATGCAATTGTTTCCATTAGCCCGTTGTGTCTATTATAAAAAAACCAGAAAATGGAGGAATCAAAAATATTTGAGCTGATCAGTCGTGGCCGAACAGATTACATTGTTAAGCTGATGAAAATTCCGAATTGGAAAGAATTACTCAACACAGGACATATTAAGCCGCTTCAATGGCTGGTTTATTACAATGATGTCACAGGATTGAGATCTGTCATCGAAAACGGGGGTACTCTGCAAAGCATAAATATCCATGACGAGTTAGGGAACGCTGCTTTCTTTGGACATTGGAAAGTTTGTGATTTTTTGATCAATCAGGGAGCAGATGTGAATTACCATGTTGACAAAACAAATGAGACACCTCTTCATAATGCTCTTGCCAAGGCGGGTCGACCCTATTATTTTTTTGTTGTCAGGTTATTGGTTGAAAAAGGAGCAGACATAAATGCCAAAACAATTCCGGGTATTGAAACAGGGGCATTTATGCGGGACGTTCGAACCAGGGGTGAAACACCCCTTCACAGAGCTGCCGCTTATGCGGACGAACAAACAATTTCCTTTCTGATTGAAAACGGCGCCGACAAAGAAGCAAAAGATGCCAATGGCGATTCACCGTTGAGTTGGGCGAGCGAACACCTTAGACCTGGGAGGATTTTAGCACTACTGGCTTATGGAAGACACGCAATTTCTGAAGGTCATAAAACGAAAAACCTAAGTGACCACGGACACAACTGGGGCAATGCGATGGACTGGAATTTGATTGGCGATTATTTGCCAGATTGAAAATATCGCAGCTGTGAGCTACAATGTAAGGGGTGTTAAACAGGGCAAACGATTTATAAACGAATGGCATAAACTATCAATTTTATCCTTTTAAAAACACCAATATTTCCCTATTGAAAGCCAGCCTTCCGGCGAGGAAAGGGACAATGCTATTAAGTTAAGACAATACTATGTCCCTCTCTCGGAGAGGGTTAGGGAGAGGTCGTAAAAACCCCTTAACTTAATAGCATTGGTAAGGGGAGAGGGGGTATGTTATATTAAAAAAGCTGTTTTGAAAGGATAAAACCTTTAAGGTGTTTGCCATGGATATTAAACGAAGGCTTGTGCCTGACAACTGTCAATCCTTTACTTAAAGGCTCGGTAACTTGTAGCCCTAACAAAGCGTAGATTTAAATCAGAAATTAAAAAGTAGCTTAAAATCAGAATTAAATAAAAAACCATGAAAGCAATAGGATTCAAACAATCGCTGCCCATTTCAGACGACAACAGTTTTATCGGGTTCGAAACGGAAAAGCCTGTACCCACGGGTTATGATCTTTTGGTAAAGATAGCTGCGATCGCTGTCAATCCTGTAGATTTTAAAGTCCGGCAAAACTCTGCGAAAGATACTGTTTTGGATACCCCGAAAATAATTGGTTGGGATGCTGTCGGAACAGTGGAATCTGTTGGGGAAAAAGTTTCAAAATTTAAACCGGGTGACCAGGTATTTTATGCAGGAGACCTTACCCGTAGTGGTTGCAATGCTGAATTTCAACTGGTGGATGAACGCATTACTGGTCGTAAACCCGTGAACCTTACAGACGCGGAGGCTGCTGCCATTCCACTGACCGGTCTAACTGCCTGGGAGTCCATTTTTGACCGCATTAAGTTAAACCCAGCAACCGACAAGGGGAAAACGGTCCTGATATTGGCAGGCGCCGGAGGTGTGGGCTCCATTGCCATCCAGATTGCCAAAAAAATAGCCGGACTGAAGGTCATTGCAACCGCGTCTCGTCACGAAAGTGAAAAATGGTGTAGTGATATGGGCGCGGATCATGTGGTCAATCATTACGACCTCAAAGCCGAACTGGAAAAAGCCGGATATAGGCAGGTGGACTACATCCTGGATTTTGTCAATATTAACAACTATTGGAAAACCATTGCGGAAATCATCAAGCCACAGGGACACATCGTTTCCATCACCGGTAGCAAGGACCCATTGGACCTTTCCCTGCTGAAAACCAAAAGCGCGACCTTTTCATGGGAATTGATGTACACCCGCTCCATGTTTGGCACTGACGATATCGAAAGGCAGCATGAGATCCTGAACGAACTTTCCCATCTGTTGGATGTGGGTACATTGCGAACCAACTTAACCACAACCCTCCGGGGATTTACGGTGGACAATTTAAAAAAGGCACATGAGATGCAGGAATCAGGAAAAACCATTGGGAAAACGGTTATTGAATTTTAGATGCGAGGGTTATTAACTTTTGATGTTGTGATAACCTGCAGGGAAATCCCTGTGTTGACCAATTCTACAAATCAAATTCATCGGATGGAATTTAATTTTTGAGAGAGTTTGATATATTCGGAGGATGGTTAAAAACTTTTGGTGGTAATTTTTTCAATGGATACTATAAGATGAACAGACGTAAATTCATTCAACGCACTTTCTGGGGAACTGTGGGACTTGGGGCAGCAACGGGACTATATACCTGGCAAATTGAACCGTTTTGGCTGGAGTTCGTCAGGAAGAAAATGCCCATCAGGAACCTGCCCGACAACCTGATCGGGAAAACGCTGATGCAAATAAGTGATATCCATATCGGGAATCGCTTTAATTACGATTACATCATTGAATCGTTTAAAAAAGCTCAAAAATATGACCCCGACTTTGTGGTTTATACCGGCGATTATGTTAGCTATGAAGACGAAAGGCAATTCAGACAATTGGATGATGTATTCAGACATACCGTCAGAGGGAAAATAGCGACGATTGGAATTCTGGGTAATCACGATTATGGTAAAAACTGGGCGGAACGACCGGTTGCTGACCAGATCTCCTCTCAGCTGGAGAACTTCGGGATAGCCATGCTAAAAAATAGCAGGGAAGAATTTAGGGGACTGAACATCATTGGTTTTGAGGATTACTGGTCAATCAATTTTGGTCCTGAAGAGGTGATGAACAGCTACGATCAAGCCAAAGCCAACCTGGTGCTCTGCCATAATCCGGATGTTTGCGACCTGGACGTATGGAATGGGTATGAGGGCTGGATCTTATCGGGACATACACATGGAGGACAATGCAAACCTCCCTTTCTGGAAGCGCCAATGCTACCAGTGAAAAACAGAAGATATGACCAGGGTGAAATCGACCTGGGTGACGGTCGGACACTCTACATCAACCGGGCAGTTGGTCATCTGTGGCAGGTGCGGTTTAATGTAAGACCTGAGATCACAATTTTTGAACTTGAACAGGCGTAAATAAGAATTTATTCCTATCAATAACATGAATAATTCCCTACCATTTTGTTATGAGGATAGGGGTAATTTTGTTGCGATAGATTGGTATATTCGTTAGATGGATAATAGAAACTACTTGAAATAAATAGATGTAATTGTTCTATTCATTCATTACCACAAATTGAGATGATAACTTTTTTAGTTTTAGTATTAATTGTACTTGGAATTTGTTGTGTTTTTCTATTTACTAAACCGGACTTTCCTTTAATCGAATTAATTGTCAAACGAATCTCTTTTTACTCATTAATTGGTGTATTGATTTGTATCGTATTATTAATTTTTGATTTACGATTCAAGGGGAACTATACAACGTCAATAATTGGACTGACTTTTATATTATCCACCATATTACTTTTTGGACTTACAAGAAATACCTGGACTAAGATTTTATGTGGATTTTTGACAATTCCTTTATTTGTAATAGCCTTCTTAAGCCTGATTTGGGAAATGTCTATTTTCATTATTTATATAATAGTGCTGCCTTTTGAGCCACCAACTGCAAAATTTGTGATAAACAAAAATCACAATATTGAAGTCAGAGTAGGTGGTTTTTTAGCATGTGGAGAAAGTTTGATTATTACGGAATCAAAACTTGGAGTATTTGACAAACAAAAATATGTTGGAAATATTTCATGTGTTACAGGAATAAGTAAAATAGAGACGCTTGAATTTAATACGAATTGTGCAGAATTTGTTATTTATCACGATGGACAAACTGAATTCGACAATCCATATAAATATCGTGTGAAATTTTAAAACGTGTGATAACACTTGGTCCATGCCTGTTTTCCAGCTTATTCGAGCTCTAAAAGTTGCCGATAATTTGGCTGTAATATTTGCTCATCGGCTTGTGGATGCAGTTAATACGATTAAAGTCAAATCCATACTTGTTGCCGGATTGCCAATTCGAAGTTTGGTCCAAACTTCCATCAACGTAAATATTACTTATTTGCTTACTCTTTACAGCTTCAGGTATGTTTTTCACAAGGGGTGTTGCATACAATTTGAAAACTGAACAGAACTATCAAATGAAAATTGAAGAAAAAACAGTAGGAATTTTTGGACTTTCATCGATCTTGATTTTGATGGGTGCCTTACTGATTTTTGGTCTTTCCAATACTGGATTTAGTTTTCTAAATGACTTTATAAGCAAACTGGGAGCAAAAGGAGAGCCAAATGCAATATGGTTCAACGTAATTGGATTCGTATTGGTAGGATTTCTTCTTTTTGGATTTGGATTAACATATGGGCGTTTACTAAACGACAAACTACTCTCCATTTTGTTGTCACTGTTTGGATTGGGGTTTGCATTTACGGCAATACCCATTGATATGCAAATATCGGATACACCTTTTTCAAAAGCCCACATTGTTGCCATCTGTCTCGGGTTGGCATTTTGGCTATTTGGACTTTCAAGGCTCGGTTACAATCAACGATTAAAAAAGAAAATCAGAGTTAGGGCAAATTTTACCGCTGTGATTCTCATTCTTTCAATGATTGGATTTGTCATTGGACTTTGGACAATGCCGGTGACCCATAGATTGGTTTTTGGAATTGTATTTGGATGGACGGCGGTGACATCAATCGAATTGATCTGTAAAAATGAAACGAACAAAAAAACTGCAACCAATGTTTAAAATATGCTAAAAAACTGAACTTCCCTCAGGTCGTACTGCTTTTAGCAGAACCTTTACTCTATAAACTTTCCTGAAAACTTGTAAATTCCATTATACTCTCACTTGATCTTGCTCGGAATAGACATTTGAAGTCGAGAACTTAGAAAGCAGACCATCCAATAGTGAAAAAAGTAGATCGACACTATACCCTCCAATAAAAGCAAGGCCCAGGGGAGACAGAGCTTTCAATGTCAGGATGTTATTGATTTCTTCAACCCCGAAGAACCAGCCAATGGCCAGGCCACTCAATGCTCCAAGAACCAGTCGTAAGTAAAACCGAATGCTCTGATCAGACAACAATGTATAATTCCTGATCTCTTTTGCCAGAATTCTCAACACCAAACATGCACCGCCTAACAGTCCATATAATATTGGTAAAATATAAGCATACAATACGGACAGCACATATTTGGTAGCTCTAAAGATAAAATCAGGATTTGCGGGATTTCCACTAATCACATCAATGGGTTCTTCATTTTCTTCCGGAAAAAGTGAGGTGAAATATTTGTCCCAGGGTCGGTTCCATTCTTTCAGTAACCTGCCTACTTCGGATTTCTTGTTATGATGATCCAAAAATGCTGCTTGCATGGAGTCATATTTTATGTTTTGAATGCTATCCAAATCTTTTTCTGGTATGTACTCTGTTCGTTTTAGACTATCACCAATTATGGTGCATAACTCGAGTTCGCTTTGATACTCCTGGTATAGCCCGGTACCAATGATATATTTGGTTTGAAAAAACAGCAAGATGATGATGATCACTAAGGTAATCGTAGAGAACTCCCTCGTAATATACCCGGCCCTTGTTGTTTTAACGGAGGTGGTCTCATAAAACTTTGATTTTCCTTTGCCAGCTAAATTTGAGAATACATTTCTTATCTGGTTGACAATCCAAACTAAAAAATATTCTACATAGCCCAGGACCGAATAATAACTTCGTACATAATTGTTTTTAATACTCTCAACTGATACAGGCCTGATTACCTGGGAAAACTTTCGTAATGAAATAAAAAATTTAGTTTCGATATCCTCATTCCATTTGTCGGTATTATAGGCATTTTTGGCCTTTACAATATTTGCTATATCATTATCTTCGATGACGATTTCTTCTCCGTTTTCTTCTTTCCTTTTTCCTATTCCACTTTGGCATGTATAAATAATAAGAAACTCAGCTTCCGATATTCTCCTCTCCAGATCCACTACTTCATCTATGGTATTTTTCTGATTGGCATTCATAGTGTTTAAAGGTTATTTATTAAAAAGGGTAGCATATATATTTAATATAACCACTTTATCGATTGAAATGAAGTCAATTAAATAAAATACAGGATCTTATAGGCAGTACTTATAATTAAAAAAGCCGGCATTCCGCCGGCTTTTCGTGCTAACTAAAAGTCCCCTATCATCATCCTTTAGAGTCTTTACGCTGCCGGTTCGACGATTCCCAGCATTTCCAGGTGCTGGGGGTTGGTTTCCAGGGCGATCCGTGCAATAGATATAAAGTCACTCAGCCACTGGTCCAGGTTGTCGAGGGCAATATCCCGTGCCAGCGTGGCATTCTGGGCTTCACCCTTTTCCTTTAGCTGGGTGATGTATTTGGTTTCCACATCCGCCACCAGGGCTTGCCCGGCTTCCAATTTTTCCTGTGTGATACCGAAGTCCTGCAAGCCTGCAGCAAAATGTGGTGTGGAAAGGGCATTGGCATAAAACGATTTAGCCTGTTTGATCCATCCGGAAAGTGACCGAAGCCGCCTGCCCGATACCTGCAAGGCCTCAAACGCTCCCGGATTATCCCGGAAAGCTACACGGGCGATCTTCACGTGCTTCATGTACTCGCTGTTGGCCACTGTCCTGGCAATGTCCAGGTCATTTGTCGCCTGGTACTGCTCTCCGTATTCCTTGTCCCTCACGGTTTGCAGGGACTGCGCCTCGTTGTAGAGGGCAAGACCGGCCTGCAGGCGCTCCTCGGTGTATCCGTATTCGGCGAGGGCATTCTTGATGGAATTCTGGTTCAGCGCATTGTGGATGGCACTCTGTGCAAACAGCAATTGACTGTCAATTGTTAGATACTTCATGTTGATTATTATTTAATTGAAAAAATAGTTAGTGATGACTGAATAAGGTGGAGGAAAGTCGCATTCCCTCCATTGAGTGATCGGAAGTGGTAAACCCGTGGCAGGTTCCCGGGAAAAATGCCTTCTACCCTGGTACAGATGATTCCCACCTTGGTACGAATGATTTTTGAACGGTACGAGCGATTTTTTCACGGTACGAATGATTACTAAGGCGGTACGGATGACTTCTACCCCGGTACGATCCATTTTTTTTCCGTACGAATCATTTTTTTCCGGCACGAGCCATTTCAACCTTTGTAGGAATGATTTTTCATAGGTGCAGAACCATTTCACCCATTGTACGAGCGATTTTTTCATGGTTTTATGTCCGGGCAATTCCTTTGCTTGTGCTTTGTCAACTTTCCGGTCTTTGCAAGGCGAGATTCCACCAAGGGTGTTGGCATGAATTGATTCCAAGACCGGCGTTTCTGACCCCCTGGTTGGTAACCGACCACCCGATTCACTGGTTAGCGGGAAACCAACCGTTCCCAGATATCTACCGATAAAAATCTGTAGAATACAATTGAAAATATCTTGTGTTTGACAGTGGAATAGAAGGGTAGTGGGGATGGATGGTGTTGGAAATAGGATCTTCAAAATTTAAAATAACGGATAAAAATTAGTTTTCAGGTTGGTTAAAGATAAAAACAAAGTCATTAATATATAAAGTTGTAAACTTTATAACAACATATTGAATTGATTTGTGAAAAAATAAAGAAGATAATGAAGAGATTGTTATTTTAGGGGTTGAATTAAGACAATAGTAATAACACCATTGTTGTAAACATGTTAGCCACACATTAAATATGAAAAAACAAATACTATTGATTATTGGTTTGGTGATTCTTTTAGGTTGTAATCAAAAAGCTGCAAATGAGGAAACACATCAACCAGAAAGCCCAATTGACTATTCAGAGATTAAGAATTTACTAGACAGTATCCATATTGAGGATCAAAAACATAGGGTTGAGGGTGAGTCTATTCAGGAAAAATATGGGTTGGAATCCGACGAATTAAGAAACCACTGGATGAAGATTAGAAAAATAGATTCAAGTAATCTTATTGCTGTAGAAAAAATTCTTAACACGTACGGATGGCTTAGTTCAGAACAAATTGGAAGCAAGGCTAATTCGACTCTATTCTTAGTGATTCAACATTCAAACCTGGAAACCCAAGAAAAGTATTTGCCAATGATGAGGCAAGCAGTAAAAGAAGGGAAAGCAAGGTCTCAGAGTTTGGCATTATTGGAAGATAGGATTTGTATAGGTAAGGGAGAGCTACAAGTTTATGGAAGTCAAATAGGAACAGATCGGGAAACAGGCGACATGTATGTGCTACCATTAGTGGAACCTGAAAAAGTGAATGAAAGGAGAGCGGAAGTAGGCCTCGGTCCAATAGAAGATTATATTTCTCATTGGGGATTAGAATGGAATGTCGATGAATACAAAAGGGAATTGCCAAAGTGGATAGATATATTAGAAGAAGGAAGAAGGTAAATTTAAGTGGTGGCGGTAGCAGTTATTTTAAGTGTGTTGAGATGCTCAAGAAATGAGTCTCCATAAAAAATCAATTTAGCAGGATAAAAAAAGACCAATATTTTTGAACATGCATAATGTATACCGATATCATCCATCGTGTCGTATTCCCCTCCTGGGAGAGCAGAGGTGGGTCCTATCAGGTCTGTTAGAGACTGAAATGCCGGATGAAATAGTTTACACTATCTAACTGAATTACAACTTAATCCAAAAAATCTTTAGCAAGAGCGTTTCAAAGAAAAGCCGATTATGATGTTCGTATTTTATTAACTTAGGAGTAAAAGGCCATAAGGGAATTACTTCCATTAATCTTTTTGGACATGTTGAGTACAAATGAAAATACATTTTTATCATGAAAGCTTCTAAAATTATTCCTATCCTGTTATCAGTTTTAATTGTCGCATGCAACAAACCGAACAGCAGCACTAAAATGCATTCATCCGAGGTTTCCAATGAGATCTATTCCGGTCCGATAATCGATATGCATGTTCACGCTTTTGGTGAGAATAGTGGTTTTAGCGCAATGCTTGGGGTAGAAATGAGCCAAAGTATGACTGGTAAAGCCTACAAAGCTCCTGCTACGATGGAAGAGGTAAAAGAAGAAACCTTTGCGAGGTTCGATGATCATCATATTGTTAAGGCGATGGTGGCTGGCGGGGAGGATTGGTACGACTCCTCCCCTGAAAGAGTTATCATTGGCAACAGCCACCATTTTTCCATTAAAGAACTAAAGGAAAAACATGCAGAAGGAAAATTGGAAGTATTAGGCGAAGTCGCTCCTAATTACAACGGAATTCTCCCTACGGATACCAGCCTGACAAAATACTTTGACTTAGCCGTTGAATTGGATATACCCATCGCTTATCACATGTTTCCGGGAGGCCCTCCGGGGGGTGCATACGGGCCTTATCCAAATATCAGGGCCCACCAGGGCAAACCCTTACAACTGGAGGAGATATTGATTGCCAGACCGACCATGCGAATTTACATCATGCATGCAGGATGGCCTTATCTGGAGGATATGAAAGCGTTGATGTATGCGCATCCACAGGTATATGTGGATCTTGGCGTAATAAGTTGGGTTTTAACGAGAAAAGAATTTCATCACTTCCTGAAAGGCTTGGTAGATGCAGGTTTTGGTAAAAGGATTATGTTTGGCTCTGATCAAATGATCTGGCCGGAAACGATAACTGATGGCATTGAGGCTGTAAATTCGGCCACTTTTCTTACGCTGAAGCAAAAGGAGGACATCTTCTACAATAATGCCGCGACCTTCCTCCGATTATCAGAAGAAGAAATCAAATCTCATAAGGAGGAGATGGATTAATATTTCGACTCAAGCAAAAGTGAAGGCAAAGGAATGTTTCATAACCAAGTGTTAATGCAAGTGTATTGAGATAATTCGAGAAATGAATTTCCGTATAAAATTGATTTATCAGGATAAAAAGAAGGTCAATATTTTGAACATGTCTAATATATATCGATATCATCCATCGTGAGATATTCCCCTCCTGGGAGGGGTAGGGGTGGGTTCTTAGCAATGAGAAAAATTATTCCATATAATCCACGGCTGAAAGAGTTGGCCCGAAAGCTACGAAGAGACATGACCTTATCAGAGATCCTATTGTGGCAGGAATTAAAAGGCGGACAGCTGAATGGGTATGATTTTGACAGGCAGCGGCCAATCGATGAATACATAGTGGATTTTTATTGTAAAGACCTGATGCTGGCAATTGAAATTGATGGGGATTCCCATACGCATGGAGAAGTAGCTGACAACGATGTCGAAAGACAAAAGAGATTGGAAACCCTGGGTGTACGCTTTCTTAGATTTGATGATCTGGATGTAAAGAAGGAAATGGGTTTTGTATTAAATACGATATTGACATGGATAGAAGAAAACGAATGAAGGGACCCACCCCCAACCCCTCCAAGGAGGGGAGTTTCGGCCGTTATCAGGTGGTACGGCAATAACGGGTGCTGAGCTATGAGGTGCCTTATGCATATTAATCTGCATACCTTTGTAGAAATAATTCGTAAATTAAGGCCATGAAAAATTCGATAGAAATCAAAGACAACATACATACTCTGATTGATAAAATTGACAATAGGGAATTATTGGAGATTTTTTACGAGCCTTTAAATTCGAGGGTATGGAAAAGAGAAGGACAACTTTTAGAAGATTTAACACCTGAACAAAAAAAGGAACTATACGAAGCCTACGATGAAAGTATTGATGAATCCACTTTAATCAACCTTAAGGACCTTAAGGTTAAACATTTTAAATGGTTCGGAAAATAAGACTTACCAAAAGGCTGATAAAAGATTTGATGAAATACTAACCTATCTTAACAAAAAATTCGGCAGGTCAATAGCAACCAGGTTCATCGAACTAACCTATTCTTTTTTTGATATTGTAACGCAACATCCTCAAATAGGTAGTCTTGAAGATAAACAGAAAAGTATCTATGGATTTTTTTTGGAGAAGCCAGTTACAATTTTCTACAGATTTACTGATAAAGAGGTAGTAATATTAAATTTTTTCGACAATAGAATGAATCCCAAAAAAAGAGGTGGATAAAATGAAATTTAGCATTATAGGAATTTTATTAAGTCTTGTCTGCCTGATAATCGCAATAAAAATTAATTATGACATGTCTGTTGATTATTATCTCGTAGATGGTAAAACAAGGGCTTTTTTCGGACTAACCCGTTTGGATAGACTTTACTACGGAGCAATTGGATTTACAGGTCTCATTGTTAGTTTGATTGGGGTGATGAGAAAAGAAAAAACGTGGATAGTTGTAAGCGCCATTTCAATTTCAATTATTTCAATGCTACTTACTTTTATTGATTTATGGAAATGGATGATATAAACAAAATTTAGCTACTACAATCGATAATGTTTATTTCGCTCGATCCACTGTAATTCATTGTTTCAGTCAATTATTATAAATAACTAGAAAATGAAAAATTTTGTGCTGCTCTTGGCAAAGATTTTTGAGATTGTCATATTAAAAAACCAAACAACCCAACTCTTTAATCAACAAAAATGAAAAAAACGATTTTACCCCTATTGCTCATCCTCGTCATTCAACCATGTTTCTCACAAGATCATTCTGAGAGTGATGGAGATTTGATATTGCCATACCAGAAAATCCCCGATTACCCGATGGACTATAATCCTGGAAATATCCTGTCACGATTAGTAGATGGACTTGGGTACCGGTATTACTGGGCATCTGAAGGGCTTACTGCCAAAGACCTGGAATACAAACCCTCGGAAGATGCCAGAAACACCCGTGAGACCCTCGAACATATTTATTCCCTGTCTTCAGCCATATTGAACGCGACGGAAAATGAACCGAACGTTCGACCAGAGGGTGAAGCTGATTTTACACTTGCCACGCTCAGGGAAATGACTTTAAATAATTTAGAACTGGCAAGCAATGCATATGCAAATAAAAGTGCGGAGGAGATCTCTCAAATGAAAGTGATTTTTAAATCCGGCGAAAAGGTATTTGAATTCCCGTTTTGGAATATGATCAACGGCCAGATATCCGATGCCATCTATCATACCGGGCAGATTGTATCTTTCCGACGGGCTTCCGGAAATCCGGTCAATCCGAAGGTTAATGTTTTTTTGGGGGAAACGGCCAATTAAATATTCATATATGTTTGGAAATTGTCAGGTTGGTGAGATACCAACCATGGCCTTGGGGTTTTAAAATGATTATTATGAAACTAAAATCCATCATAAAAGAACCCAATATATATTCAGAACCTATGTATAAACTATTGTCAATAACGATTTTATTCCTCTTAAGCTATTCGCTACTGGCTCAGGAAAAACAATATTCATTTAATATTGAAGGAACGATTAATACAGATTCCGGGAAGGTAACTATTGATCTATTTTATGATCATGATTATTACCCGAAAGGGATTGAAAAAATGGAGGCGGAAGTAAAAGATAAGAAATTTTCATTCCGCGGTTATATTCCCTATCCACAAGCATTTACAATCAGCTATGGACAGCAGTATTATTCACGGCTTTTCGTTGTAGAATCCGGTGATCAATCCATGACTTTAAATATTGATGCCAACAGAGAGGTTCCTTCGATTGATAATCAAGCAATGAGGGAATATGAAGGTGAGTATGCTATGGAGTATGAAAAAGTAAGAAAAAAGAGAAAAGCCTATGAAGCTAAGGGAGATAGCTTAAGGCAATTTTACGATGGAAATATACCTGAAAGTATCCAACTGGAACTTGAAACTGAAATAAAAAAGATTTATGCTGAAGGCGATAGTGTATTATTGAAATACGTTACTGCTCATCCTAATTCATATTTAGCGATGTGGAAGTTTATTGAGTTATTTAGTTTTGATGGGTACAGCGACTTATTTTCCTCAATTCATCGGCAATTTTCTGATTCTCTCAAAGAGACATATGCAGGCAAAGTACTTACGGAAAAACTAACTGCTTCGGCTCAATTAGCAATAGGGAAAAGATTTCCGGTTCTTACAGCGATTGATTCACAAAGTATTTCGCTCGATGAAACTTTACTTTTTAAGAACAAATATACTCTTATTGACTTCTGGTATAGCAACTGCAGCCCTTGTATTGCCCAATTCCCACATCTGAAGGATATGTATGATAAATATAAAGACAGAGGCTTTGAAATTGTCGGGATTTCTACTGACCGGGAGCGATATAAAGAGCAGTGGTTAAGGGTAATTGAGAAATATCAGCTTTCATGGCCTCAATATTGGGATAAGAATGGCATAGAAGCTTCAGAACTTTCTATTAATAAGTTTCCGACAAACTATTTGTTAGACAATCAAGGACGAATCATTAAGAAGGATCTACGACCAGTGGAGTTAGAAGAATTCCTGCAGGAAAATTTGTAATTCTATAAAGAAAAATTAAATCTTGATAGATGTTAAGTTTACCTGGTAATATCTAGACCAGAAATGGTTACAGAATAATCGTCTTCAGAACACCAATAGGATGTTAAATGATTAGCTGTGTTAAAAATACTTTCTGCTAATTTCGAATGTAATCTCAATAAAGAAAGACATCAATACAGTAAAAGCCACCCCACCCAGATGTCACAGTAAATAACAATCGGATGAGATGACTTATTGGCGTTTTTCAATAGATTGTAGGATATGAACTAATCACACGCGCCAATTATTTCATTCACTTCTGATTCCACCTCGAAAAATTTCTCGATAACAGAGGTTCCTTTAATCGATATTTCTACATAATCATTCTGGATGTTGCTCACTACACCGCTAAATTGGTTCGCCAGTAATTGTGAGGCAATTTCTGGACCTGAAAGTGGGTCCGTGCCATTGTAATTTCCCCTAATTCTTAGGATCTGGACAAACGGCACCTTCACATTTTCCAATGTCTGAATGGCATCAAATACCTCCACTGCCGTGAATGGTTGTAATTCAATATCCCTCACCCGTGAGATCTCTACTTCTTCTGTGACGGTTTCCTCCCAGGTGTTGGTCTCTGTGGTGGTTTTGGATGTGGTGTATTCATAGCCGGCTGTTGCCTCGACTGAAATGTCTACTCCCTGACCGAAGAATTTTGCACTGGTTTCGACCGTTGTGGAAAGGCTGACCGATGCTGTATGGCTTGAATATAAAGAAACGCTCTCTTCCGTTCCCACCGTGTAGGATTTTGATTGGGTTTCTGATTTCCCTACTGATTCGGTCAGGGTCGCGCTACTGCAATTCTTGAGAATGGATTTGTAGGCAAAATCCAGCTTTGCAGGCGGAAGTATCGGCGGACTGAACTCGGTGCCCCGGTCTTCCACTTCCCAGGTGATATTTGCTGCGACAATTCTCACAGAGATGTATTCATCCGGTGAATCGGAATAGGAAACCTGGCTTCCGTATACTCCTGTTACATGCTTGCCGATTGGATTTCCACTTAACGGTCTTATTTTAACCAGCCCATTTTCATCGGCTTTTACTACAAACTTATAGTAATCGTAATTGGCCTGGGCCACGTCTGTTACATAATAGCAATATAAATTACCAGGGCCTGACATTCTTATGTATACAGGAGTATTCACAATATCTGGCTGCATTTTCAGGTAAAACAGGGAGTCCGAACCATTCACACTTTCAAAATAGAATGAAAATGTGGCAAGTTCATTCGCATCGAATTCGCGATACAATATCGGATCTAAACCTGTTTCATAGCCAGGGTCATAGACAAATTTATAAAGAAGGGTATGAACATCTTCATCATCCGTGATGGCTTGTATGAGGTAAGGTGTTTCCTCTTTTATTTTCAACTCCGGATAAAGGGCCGGCAGATCAGTTGTTACCCGAAGGGGTTCATTGGAAGAATCCACACGAACATTGTCGGAAACACTGGCAAGCTCACCAGCATTTTCGTCTTGTATGGTGATCGTTGCTGAGACTCCTCCATCAAATTGATCTATAACCTGACTGGTCAGATCATCTTTCGGAATGCTCAGGGTAGCGATATTTGTACTGGAATGCACATCCAGTGTTTTGGAAAAAGAGGACAGACCACCATCAAACGTAATGATAGCTTTGGATGGGGAATATCCCTTTTTAGCGATGTCACGAGTATCAATGACCAATCCAATGCTTCCTGGATCGAGAATAAACTCCGAGTTGATCGAATCTGTTTGATCGAATCCTCCCTCAGGATTGGGATCGTCTTGCGTACAACTCAAAAAGGAAGTTGAAACAAGAATGGTCAGCACAAAAAAAGAGTAATTAATCATTTTCATAACAGTTGTTTTTTGTTTTGGTGATTGAATTCAATGCAATCCCAGAGAACTGCGATAAACAATTGAACCCGTATAAATCGGTATTTCGAAACTATACATTTACCGTCCGTATGTAAAAAATTCACTATGGACAAATGATGGACATGCATAAAAATGGGTATGGTCAAATAATGGACATCAGTAATAAATACGAATACTTGATTGATGAATAGAGTTTGGTATTTTAGAAAGAAGATTGCAGGACAATCGTAGCTGTCATTATTGAAAGTTTATACCGTGTCACATTGAATAAAAACAAATGACATTTGAAATCAATAAATCCATAGAAATTTTAGAGCGAACACCTGCGGTATTGGAACACCTGCTAGGTGGTTTGTCAGCAGAATGGTTGAAATCCAATGAAGGAGAAAACACCTGGAGTCCGTATGATATTGTAGGACATCTCATCCATGGAGAAAAAACGGATTGGATTGTACGAGCCAGGATTATTTTATCCAATTCAAAAAATAAAACTTTTGAACCATATGACAGATTTGCGCAGATGCAGGAGGACCAGGAACGGTCTATAGAAGAACTATTGAGTGAGTTCCAGGAACTTCGAACGAAAAACCTGAATGAACTGAAAGACCTTCAGATCATAGATACTAAATTAGAAGAGAGGGGAATGCATCCTGAATTAGGTGAAGTCAATTTAAAACAGCTATTGTCGACCTGGGTGGTTCACGACCTGGGACATCTTTCACAAATATCGAGGGTGATGGCAAAACAATACAAGTCTGAAGTTGGTCCCTGGATAGAATATTTGGGGATTTTAAATAGATAAAGCTGCCAGAGGCGTTCGGATACATCCTTAAATTAGGTGAAGAGGATTTACTATTTTAGTAGAATGAAAAAAAGGATATAAAAGAGATAATTCTTTTTCAAGTACATAAAGTTCACCTGGTAATATAAATATGAAGTTGTCAACCTCAATTATTTTCTCCAACCTGCTAATTGCAGTGAATGTATTTGGTCAGGATGCAATAACCGCGGATGAATACGATCGTGCTGTCGGTTTCCTAAGCGAAAACCTGATCAATAAAAAAGTCTTTAATGTGAGTATTGAACCTAATTGGTTTCCGGACAGTTCAGGAGTCTGGTATGTTACACATTCCCTTGATAATAAAACATATCGGAAAATTACCTTTCCGGATATGAATGTGTCAGATTTTTTTAACCATGATAAATTAGCTACCATCCTTACCGATTCCCTTGATGAAGAAATTAAGGCTAATGACCTGCCTCTTTCAGCCATTGAGTATAGAAATCCAACGGAGCTGTTGCTGACGGTCAGGGATAAAAAATACGTTTTCAATACCGATAAGAATACCTTGGAAAAGTCATCACCAGAGGATAAACCAAATGAAAATGAAAAAACCTCTCCCGATGGGAAATGGATTGCCTACACAAAGGATTATAACCTGTTTATTAAAACCGCTGATTCTGGAGTGGTAAAACAGCTCAGCAAGGATGGTAAAAAGGGATATGAATATGCCTCGTGGTATGGATGGGCAGATATCATAGAAGGAGAAAATGGTGAGCGTCCCAGGCATTTTGGTGTTGATTGGTCCAAGGATAGTAATTGGATATCCGCCAATATTTGCGATTTGCAGTCTGCACAGAAAATGTATTTATTGGATTGGAGCGTTGATTCATTGTTCAGGCCCAGGTTACTTTCATACTATCGCGGATCTCCGGGAGATACCGCAATGGTTTATCTTGAACCTGTGTTCTTCAATGTTCAAACAGGAAAGGAAATTAAAGTAGATTTACCGAAAAGCACCTATATAAACAGTATTGGTGTCAGGTGGTCAGAAACCCCTGGAAAAGTATTTCTTGATAGATCTACCCGGGGATATCAGAACATCAGCATTTATTCATTTGATTTAAGAACCGAGGAGCTTCAAACTTTATATTCAGAATCCAGCGTTACCAATATTGATAATTTCACCCATGAATTTGCTGAGAAGAGTGGCTATATGTTTTTTCTTTCTGAGAAAAGCGGTTGGCGTCAGTTATATCGACTGGATTTAAACACCAAAAAGGAAAAATCAATTACCAATGGATCATTTTATGTAAACAGCATTGAGATGATTGATGAAGAAAATAGAAAAATATATTTTCTTGCTTCCGGTAGAGAGGAGGGACGCAATCCCTATTATCAACATCTTTACAGTATTTCATTTAATGGAAAAGATATGAAGTTGCTAACGCCTGAGGACATGCATCATCAGGTGACTATCTCCCCGGATGGCCAATACTTTGTTGACAATCTTTCTACAGTGAACATCCCAACATCCACCATATTAAGAAGTACGAAAAACGGGGAAATATTTGTTGAAATTGGTCATGCAGATGCTTCTCTTTTAAGTGGATGGACTCCTCCGGAAATATTTACAGCCACTGCCCGGGATAATACGACTACCATTTACGGGGCACTTTGGAAACCGACAAACTTTGATTCAACTAATCATTATCCCGTAATAGAATTAAGCTATACAGGTCCCCATACACAACTATTCCCAAAGACTTTTTCACGAGCTTTCTATTTACAGTCCTTTGCCGAGCTGGGATTTGTTGTAGTCGTGATAGATGGACTGGGGTCTTCGGGCCGCTCAAAACAGTTTCACAATTATTCTTATAAAAATCTCGGTGGTAATCTGGAAGACCATGTCAGAGCCATCAAACAATTAGGGAGAAAGTACACTTGGGTTGACACTACACGGGTAGGTATTTTTGGTCATTCTGCAGGAGGTTATGATGCGGCACATGCCCTGCTGGCTTATCCTGATTTTTACAAAGTTGCCGTAGCAAGCTCAGCAGATCATGATCACAGAATGGAAAAGGCCTGGTGGCCTGAAATGTACATGGGATGGCCGGTTGACTCGGCCTATTACATGCAATCCAACATTACCATGGCCGGAAACCTTAAGGGAAAGCTGCTGATTACTCATGGTGGAATTGATGAAAATGTTAATCCATCGGCAACTTTTAAGCTCGCTGAAGCATTTATCAAGGCAGATAAGGAATTTGATATGTTGATTTTGCCAAGCCAGCGACACGGTTATCAGGATGATCACTTGAAATACTTTACAAAGATAAGATGGAATTATTTTGTCAGGCATTTAAGAGGAGTTGATCCAATTTGGAATATTAATTGGGAAGATCAATAGCTTTTTATTTTGTTTCTTCTAACCTTCTTCGATCATCTGTCCGAAATTTCCGGCATTTCCGAATACTGTGAGCTCATTTTATTAAATTAGAAGAATATTAGGAATTGACTGAAGCACCTGGGTAGGTATTGTGTTGAGAATTTCCAAATAAATCAAACACATATGAAAATTCTATCCTTTCTCCTATTGTGTGCATGTAGCTTCTTTCTAATGATTCTCAAATCATGCACCTGTGCCAACGATTGCCCGGTAGGGTGGCAACCACATGCTTTCTCACCAGTATTTTATGGACACCAGGATTATGAATCTGCCTCAGGTGATCCGGCAAGCCCACCAGGCAAATGTCGTGTCTTTTATCCTTCATTGGACGGATCTCCTTCGGGTGCACCTCCGTTGGAAGGTTGCTGCAAGTATCCGTTGATCATCCTCATCCATGGAGATTGTCAGGGCGATGCAAATCATTATAAAAAATGGTTCCTGCTTCCTGCTCAGCTGGCAAGAAGCGGATATGTCGTGCTTATCCCATCGGTTCCATCGATTAGCAGCATTCCCAGTCCGACACACCCGGCCATTGCTGCGATGGAGACTTTTAGGACCTGGGTTCTCAATGACTGGGAGTTTCATGATCTTGTCACTCCGAATACCGGTGTGATCGGACATTCTTTCGGTGCGCCCATTGGAGCCAGCTTTAGTAAAGCAAATAGCAATGTCAAAGCATTCGCTTCCCTTTCCGGCCAATATGAAGGTGTGAATGATTATCTGACAATGAATAAACCTGTTCTTTTCATGAGAGGTCATCCAACATCTGATATCGCAGAAGCCCTTGTCGGATTCAATTGGGCGGGAACACCGCAACCCAAGCATCGTGCGGAATTCAATGATGGACATCACTGGGAATACATGCTGGCGCCCCAGGTTCAATGCTCGAATAGCTTTGGTCGCGGAAGCTGCTCTAAAGCGACTCAGCTCACCACTGAGCTGACTACGATGTTCTTCACAAGGTATTTAAGCAGAACAAATTCTGTTAATACCAGGGTCCCATTGAGTCTCATCCCTCCTGACATTACCCTGACAATCGAACAGCAGTTTTACGCAGGGGGCAATTATCTCAACGCATTCGACAGTCCGGTTAGCGGATGCAGTGCCAGCCTGGCCTGGGAGACACCAGATGGCAACGGATCAACAACCGCACCATAAGTTACGGCAATCTTTGTGCGAATAATTTCCGGCAGTTAATGGGGAATTATGAGTATCATGAGAGAGAGTCCAGTCAAACACAGGGTAGGTTGTTTGATTAATCATCATCACCCTAATCACCCTCACGCATTTGGCGGATCAGGCTTTTGATGAAACACTTGTAATAAAGTGGTTGTGGTTCTTTTTTTAATGTTGCAAAGTACCAGGTGCGACTCAGACCCTTTTCGGTAATGGGAATTGCTGTAATGGGATGGGTTTTCAAATAGGGTTCTATTGCCCATCGGGCAATAGTCTTCACGCCGTAACCTGCCTTGACCATTTCCAGCTGCGCTTCTGTCAGGCGAACCTCCATCACTTTTTTTGGAGATATGTTATTTGGGATCAACACCTGTCGGAATACATAGACTGAATCCAGAGGTTTACCGTAAATGATCAGGTTTTCATTGGCAAAATCCTCGGCCTCCACATAAGGTTTTTCCTCCCAGGGATGGCCATTTGCTACTACCGCAACCATTTCATCACGAAACAGCTGATGGTAGGCAATCATTGGGTTGTCTGTCCATTCACTCGTGATCACTCCATCTACCTGACCTCCCAAAAGGGCGGAAATCGAGCGATCTACAAGGTCCGGGTGGATCTTGATATCAACTCCCGGAAAGTCCCTTGAAAATGATTTCATCACACCTGGTAACCAGTGATAACAGGTATAGCACTCCGATGTGATATTCAATTCCCCGACCTGACCATCACGCATCACCATTAGATCGTGTTCGGCAAGCTCAAGCTCCCGCAGTACGCGTTTGGCTGAGCGCAAGACAATTCGGCCGGCATCGGTGATCACCAGCTTTTTGCTTATTCGATCGAAAAGCCTTACCCCAATTTCTGTCTCGATTTCCTTAAGCTGGTGGCTGAGTGCAGACGGAGAGACGCTAAGTTTATCTACAGCCTTTGCAAGGGAACCCTCATTGGCTACGGTTTCTACTAATCTTAAGTGACGCAATTCCATACATGAATATTTTTCATCGATGAAGTGAAATCATTTCATTCTATTAATCATCTGGCTATGGATTTATAATCGTTTTGACATCCATAATGGTTACAATGATGATACAAAAAATTCCGACCAATCTAATTTTAAACTTCAGGAAAGTACTGATCCTTGTCCTTGGGTTTGCAATATCCTTTTACCCCATTTTTATTGAACAAAATGACTGGTTAAATTATTCTGATCGTTTTTGTTTGAAAACTAAACTGCAGGAATTCAAGGGATCCATTTTTGAAGCCGTTCAATTCCACATCGCTACCGGATATGAAAGAAAACTTGAATTAACTTTAACAAACAACATTCTTCCCGACTCAATTGAGTTGGGAGATATGGAAATTGCCCTTGAAGGCATCCTCGAATTATACCCTGACCGTGAAGTACAGGGGGTGATTACATTGTGCGGACAGATCATCATAACAGCTATCGGAAGCGCTTTCAGGGTGGAGGGACCAAGGCCTATCAGGTTTATGAATAGGTATTATATTGCCTGGCACAATTCCATTCCACTGGAAAGAGAATATTATCAAGTTATTGAGGATGGGGCCAGGGATTATGTTTTTATTCCCATTGTGGCCATGTTTCACACGCATGTTTATTCAGGTTCGCTCAGCGATCAGGATTTGTCAAATGCTGCTGAGCTGGATCAAATACGTCATTTACTGATCGACAACAGGGGCTTTTCCGAATTCAATGGCCTTGGAATCATCGAGACCTATTCCGAATCTTCAGGTGAATTATTCCGGGATATCTATGAGAAGGATGTTGTGATTCCTGTGCTAACAATTGAAGAGAGGTAATCCTTTGATCCTTTTACTTGTAGTATTGACATGAAACAAAAGTAATGTTCTGATCAGCGATCCCGTATTCATTTCCTGAACAATTATAGGCTAGCATAAAAAGCACATAAACCACATTATGATGTGATTTATTGGTTTCCTTAAGATTAACATTCTTGCTTTTTATGTAAATCACATTATAGTGTTATTTGCTTGTTTATTATCTTAAGGAGATTTACTTTTGACACGAAAATCACATTATAATGTTATCCAAACAATTAGGTGAAACGATTCGAAACCGAAGAAAGGAGTTGAAATTGACTCAACCCCACCTTGCGGAATTGGCACAAATAAGCACCAATACCTTATATAAACTTGAACGCGGACAGAGTAATCCATCGTTGGATGTGCTGAATAAATTGGCTGAGGTGCTGGGAATGCAATTAAAGTTAGAAGTAAAGAATGTAAATTAATTAAATGAGGAAGGCTCAAGTATACCGGAACGGTTTATTAGCAGGTATTTTGACAGAAGAAAACCGGCATCGGTATATATTCCGTTACAATAGCGATTATTATAACGATACAAGTAAACCCGCCATTAGTCTAACCTTACCTAAAACTCAGCAGGAATATAGGAGTGAGAATTTATTTCCCTTTTTCTTTAATATGCTGAGTGAGGGAGTAAACCGGAAACTTCAAAGTATACAATTGCGAATAGATGAGGAGGATGATTTCGGCTTATTGGTAGCAACTGCACAGTTTGATACCGTTGGAGCTGTAACAGTAAAAACGGTTAACGAATGAACCTGAGTGAAATACAATATTGTCCTGGGACATTAGCGGAAGGGTTTTCAACCTATAGCCCAAGCTGCCTTCGTAACTTATTTAATGGTAAAAAGGTAAGTCATGTGTTGCCTTTTGATCCACCACAACAAAGTGAAGAGGTGGCAGAGCAATTCATTGAGAACAGAAAGCGCATTTCTATATCAGGTGTGCAGGAAAAACTCAGTTTTATATTGGATAAAAATGTTTTGCGACTCACGGTTGAAGGTGAACAGGGAACTCATATACTCAAGCCGATACCAAGGGACCTGAAGAAAGTTGATCAGGTACCGGCAAACGAACATCTTACTATGCAAATAGCGAGACAAGTGTATGGTATTCATACTGCTGAGAATGCCATGATATTTTTTAGAAATGGGGTGCCGGTATATGTCACTAAGCGGTTTGATGTAAAAAGGGAAGGCGGTAAATGGGGAAAAGAAGATTTTGCTACTTTGGCAGGTAAAACAAAAAACAATGCAGGAGCAAATTTCAAATACGAATACAGTTATGAGGAGATGGGGTTGCTTATTCAAAAATATGTTCCAGCGTGGCGAGTGGAGATTGAAAAGTTTTTTTCACTGGTGTTGTTTAATTATCTTTTTTCGAACGGAGATGCACACCTGAAAAATTTTTCATTGTTGGAATCCGCTGACGGTGATTACCTGCTGAGCCCAGCTTATGATTTGATAAATACAAGTATTCATGTAGATGACACGGATTTCGCTTTGGATAAAGGTTTGTTTACTGATGGTTTTAGGAGTGAATCCTGGAAAAAAACCGGTCACCCGGGAAAAGATGATTTTATTCAACTGGCAAAACGAATTGGGGTAACTGAAAGCAGAATAGAAAAAACGCTTGGTCCTTTTCTGGAAAGACAACATTTTGTTGAAACATTAATCACTCGTTCCTTTCTGAATGATTCAACTAAAAGAGGCTATCTGTTAAATTATCAAACCCGGAGAAATTACCTGTTGGGGAGTACAATTGAAAAGTAGAAATGTCAAGAGATACTTCTACTTATTCACATATTTTAAAGCAAACTCAATACCTGGACAGCCACAATTAATAACACCATCGCAATGGGGTAGACAGTAGCATAGGCGACAGCAGCCGCATCGGTATCGGATAAATTATCCACAGCGGCCAGGCCCGGGGTGCTGGTCATGCTCCCGGTTAGCGTTCCTAATAATGTGAGAATGTTCATTTTCATGAAAATCCTGCCAATTACAGTTGTGAGGATCATGGGTATAAGGGTGATGAAGATGCTATAAACAAACAATTCCATGCCATATTCCTGGAAGGTGTCGATCAGATTTGCACCGGCACTTGTACCTACGGATGCCAAAAAAAATAATAATCCCAACTGCCTCAATAATTGATTTCCTGCACCGCTCATGGTCCAGATGATGGAGCCGGTTTTTCCTATTCTTCCCAAAATCAGTGCGGTGAGTAAAATGCCTCCTGTTAATCCTAGGCTAAATGTGAAAGAATTGAAGCTCAGGCTAATTTTTCCGACAATTATTCCGATGATAATACCAATCGCAATAGGGAGAAAGTCCGTATCAGATAATTTTTTATTGTCATCCCCAAAAATGTGGCTTACTTGTTTCATGTTTTCTTTGTTGCATGCCACCACTACTTTGTCTCCCATCCGGAGCTTCAGGGTGGAGTTGGGAGAAAAATCAATCCCTGCTCGCCTTATCCTTGTGATGGTTGCGTTATACGTTTGCAAAATGTTGATCTGTCCCAGTGTTTTGTTGATCACCTCTTTATTGGTTACCAAAATGGATCGAACGTCATAATTCATGCTCAGAGGAATTTCCTGATTCGTTTCCTTGCCAACCAATAGCCCGACACGTTTCAAGGCTTCTTGTGATCCTACTGCTTTTATGATGTCGTTTTTATTCAATATGGTATCACCGGAGGCGGTAACGGTGGTATCAGCATGCATGACCCGCGAGACAACTGCCTTTGTCATAAACCGAATGCGAAGTTCCTGGATGGATTTACCAAAAACGTTTTCATTTTCAACGATAAAATTTTTACTGACTATTTCAGGGAACCCGCCAGAGATTTCTTTTTTGTATTCCTCTTCTGCCACGGTGATTTTGGTTCCTAAAATTTTAGGTAGGAAGCTGACAAATAAAATGACTCCTATCACTCCAAAAGGATAGGCGATACCGTAGCCAATCGAAGCGATCGGTGAACCAGTCACATCAATGACCGCCGCCAAACCGGGCGTGCTTGTCAGTGAGCCTGTCAGCAGGCCTATTGACAGGTTTTTGTCTGCGCCGAAAAAGTAGTAAATGCAAAAGGTGATTATACCTGAACTCAATATCAAAATGGTAGCTAAAATGGCCAATTCCCTGCCATGTTTTTTGAAGGAATCGAAAAAACCGGGGCCGGCCTGTATACCGATGGTAAAAATAAAAAGTACAAGGCCCAGGTTTTGGAAGTCCTGGGGGATAAAAATGCCATAATGGCCAAATACCAGGGCAACAAAAATGACCGCCGAAACATCAAGGGAAATACCTTTGATTTTGATCCTTCCGAGGATAAAACCCAGAGCAATGATCAGAAACAGGGCAGAATAGCTATTATAATCAATATCCATGGTAGAGAAATGATGGGCTGAAAATACAAATATCAGATTATAACTTATCGTTTATCAGATTTAATTGGACAAAAATAATGGTTGATCGACAGGACGAAAAAAAAGTAACAAATAAATCCCTGAAAGAAGAGCATGATAAATTCAACGATTCATACTGAGATTTTATGGGTAATTTGATGATGGTCGAGAAAGGTTTAGGAAATAAATGAAGATTTGCCGTATGTTTAAAAAGTAAATATAATTTTCTATTCTTTTCAAGCATGCAAAGCATAGGAACAAAATGGAATACTCAATTGTACCAGGACAAACATTCATTTGTTTACGATTACGGCGAGGACTTAATCAAATTACTTGAGGCAAAACCTGATGATCGTATTTTGGACCTTGGATGTGGTTCCGGGCAATTGACTTTTAAAATCAGCGAATTGGCAAAGGAAGTCATTGGTTTGGATCAGTCACCTGAAATGATTTCGGAGGCCAGAAACAAGTTTTCACACATAGATTTTCAAGTAGGTGATGCAACAAATTTCACGTTTTATAAAAAGTTTGATTGCATTTTTTCAAATGCAGCCCTGCATTGGGTCAAAAACTATAAGGGTGCGATAAAATGCATGTATGAAAATCTTAAGCCCAACGGTAAGGTCGTCCTTGAATTTGGAGGAAAAGGGAATGTACAAACCATTGTTGGTCAGTTAAGAAATTCTTTGGCAAAAAGAGGATATACAACCCAGTCCAAACTTGAGATATGGTACTTTCCATCAATTGGCGAATATTCCACTGAATTGGAAAATCATGGATTCAGGGTATTGTTGGCGCAACACTTTGACCGCTTGACGGAACTTGCGGATGAAAAGTCGGGGATTAAAGACTGGATTTCCATGTTTGCGGAGAGTTTCTTCCATGGCGTTTCAGTGGAGGATAAGGAAGAAATTAAAGCCGAAGTGCAGGAATCGGTGAAAGACAAATGTTTAATTAATGGCAAATGGTTCGCCGATTACAAGCGGATCAGAATTGTTGCGGTGAAAGAAGGGGAGAATGTTTGATGACAAAGTTTATGGGAAAGAACTATATTTTGTTGAATTTGAAGACCAAAGCGTTTTTTGGTTTCTTAAGAACTATTTTTAACATGAAAATCAAGATTGGAATAATCGTTTTTTTATTTTTTACGAATAATTGCTGTATTGCTCAAACAGATTTGATGAACAAAAATAGCAAGGAGTTAAACTCTGAATTCTCATTCTTAAATGATTGTAAACTTCTTAATGTTCCATTGCTAGATTCAACAAACTTCGAAAATCACAGCATTGGAAAACTGCTGACTCCACATCAAATGTCTCTTTTAAGCTTGAACAAAATTATACCTCAGGATAAGCTAGACCTTGAAGGCTCAAGGGTTGGAATTAATTATATCTTACACTTATCTGACAGTTTTATTAGCATTGTATATTATGTATACTTTATGGAATATGAATTGAGTACCATTCTTGCAAACTATAGCTATGATTTTGAATTGCTAGACTTTAAAAAAATCACATATGATGAAAATGCAGAAAGTATGTTTCGAACCGTGGCTTATATAGATAAGAACACTCTCACATTGACAAAATATATGTACTTCAATCAAATAAAGTCAAACAAAGAATACTTTGAGATTACTCCAAGTGGAAAATTTAAAGCCAAACTCTAATATATTATGAATTGTAATCCAATTCACATAAAATTTGAAGCAAATTGGAAATTTAAAAAGTCTGGATAGCTTGGAAAAGACGAGAACGGGAGCAGATAAATTTATCCAAACTTAAAGATAATGTCACTTTCAATGACATTCTATCTAACATTGATGAACTTTTACAATCAGCTATTGACCATTTGAGTAGCTTGACATTTGAAGATTTAAAACCTGTTAATGAATTGGATTAATCCTTTACAATGAACTCTTGGAAAAAGATATTGGAAATTTCATACATATTAATTGGAATGATTGTATTAAGCTCTGGAATGTATCATTTGGGATATCACCATGCACTTGAATTTATGAGAAACAGTGACTCTGGTCTCGGCGGCCTGGCAGAATGGGGGACGGCCTGGGTTAAAATTCTTGTGGGTTTAATATTTATTGGTATTGGATTTATCGTGAGGGCAAAAAGTTCTTAATGGAAACCTCTCCCTGGTTGGTGTCTCACCAACCAAAACCAAAATTTGTTTTGAATGTTATTAAAAAAAAGCCACCAGAACTAAATCCGGTGGCTTCTCTTTTTAAAGCAATGATATTATATTAATTCAATTGAGCTTCTAATTTTTGTGATAAAACGGCTTTCGGAACCGCTCCAACCTGCTTGTCAACGATTTCATTGTTTTTGAAAAACAACAGGGTCGGAATGCTTCGGATACCAAACTTCGCCGATACCTGTGGATTGCTGTCCACATCAACTTTCGCAATTACAGCTTTTCCATCATATTCACCCGCCAGCTCCTCTACAACAGGTCCGATCATCTTACAGGGTCCGCACCATTCGGCCCAAAAGTCAACTAATACCGGCTTATCTGTAGACAGGACTTCCTCGAAGTTCGCATCTGTAATTTCAATGGGTTTCGACATAATCAATTTTATTAGTTCTTTAAATTTTTAAAAATCGTAACTGCAAATATAGTACAAAGTTGCCCTTCCATGCCATTTTTTAATTTTCCAGATCAGATTTGTACAATCAGCGACAACAAAAGCTGACAAATTCTTTGCGGTCGGACATTATGTCTGTATTGTCACCTCCACCGATTGCAGTTCTTTCACCTGCTTGATGAACTCATCATCCGGGTAGATCAGGTACTTTCTGGAGAGCAGCTCGATCTGCATTTGCTCCTCTTCGTCTATCAGGTTGACCTTCAGGCTGCATTTTCCAGGGAAAGCAAGCGCAATCTCCTCTATCTTGTCAATCAGCAGCTCATCTACTTTTTTCGGACGAACAGTGATCAGCACATCCTTACTCATTTTCTCCCTGATCTCGCTCAACAATTTGATGTCGTTGATCTTGAACTCCGGTGCCTTGTCTCCCCATGGTTTTTGTACGACCTGCCCTTTTATATACAGGAACCAATCCTTTACCAAAAATTCCTTCAACCGGATGTAGTCATCCGAAAACAAGTAGAATGCATGGGAATCCTCATAATCTTCTACCGTCAATACGCCAAACGGCTTACCGGTCTTGGTGGTCCGATGGGCAATATCTGTCACGATCACGCCAAAGGTCAATTCCTGTCCCATCCGTTCATCGATGTTGTTTAGATATTTGAGTGAGGCATTGGAAAAGTTTTCTATCTCAAATTTGAACTGGTCCAATGGATGACCTGAGATATAGAGCCCGACGACTTCCTTTTCAATTTTCAATTGCTCCAGTTTGGAGTAAGGCTCAACATTTTCAACTTTTGGCCGTGGTAAAGTCACAACATCCGAACCACCAAACAGCGACTGCTGATTGCTACTTGCCTCAACAGCCATTTTACTCGCATGCCTCATCGCCTTTTCGATCAGGTTCTGATCGTTATGGGGGGCAAACAGGTATTGTTTGCGATGGTATTCCGGGAAACCATCGTAGGCTCCTGCCATCGCCAGGGCTTCAAAAGTTTTCTTGTTGACCGATCTTGAACTGACACGAGATGTGAAATCAAAGAAATCGGTAAACCTTCCTTCTTTTTCCCTCTCCGCCACGATGGCCTGTACAGCTGCTTCTCCCGAACCCTTAATGGCGGCCAATGCAAACCGGATCTGCCCCTGGTCATTTACGGTGAATTTCACGCCCGATTCATTCACATCCGGACCTAAAACAGGAATACCAGACCGGTGGCAGGCCTCCATGAAGAAAGACACCTGCTTGATGTCGTTCATGTTATTGCTCAACACCGCGGCCATGTATTCTGCAGGGTAGTGAGCTTTCAGATAAGCAGTCTGGTAGGCAATCCATGCATAGCATGTCGAGTGGGATTTGTTGAAGGCATAGGAGGCGAATGCTTCCCAATCCTTCCAGATCTTTTCCAGTGTTTCCTTCGGATGGCCTTTTTCTTCTCCCTGGTTGATGAATTTTGGTTTTAATTCGGAAAGAAGGGCAAATATCTTTTTACCCATTGCTTTACGCAATACATCCGCTTCACCCTTGGTAAATCCCGCAAGTTTCTGGGATAAAAGCATCACTTGCTCCTGGTAAACGGTGATACCGTAGGTTTCCTTCAGGTATTCCTCCATGTCTGCAAGGTCATAAGTAATATCCTCCTCGCCGTGTTTTCTTTTAATAAAGCTGGGAATGTATTCCAATGGACCTGGGCGGTACAATGCATTCATAGCGATCAGGTCGTTGAACACTGTTGGCTTGAGCTCGCGCAAGTATTTCTGCATTCCGGCAGATTCGTATTGGAAGATACCCACCGTGTCGCCTCGCTGGAAAAGTTCGTAGGTCTTTTCGTCATCGAGTGGGAAATGATCGGGGTCCAGGTCGATGTCATGCCGTTCCTTCACCAGTTTGACCGTATCCTTGATGAGAGTGAGTGTCTTTAATCCCAGGAAGTCCATTTTGAGCAATCCGGCGCTCTCCACAACCGAGTTATCGAATTGGGTACAGTACATGTCTGAATCTTTCGCCAGCGCGACCGGAACGAAATTGGTGATGTCATCCGGAGTGATGATCACACCGCAGGCGTGGATACCCGTGTTTCGCACGGATCCTTCGATGACGCGCGCCTGGTTGAGTGTTTGGGAAGAGAGATCCGTTCCTTTGGATATTTTCATAAGCTCGTTGGCCATATCCAGCTGCTCGCCATTAAGCTTTTCTTTGAGCTGTTTGTCGTCCATACCGAATAGCTTGCTCAGCTTGATATCCGGAACAAGCTTGGCAATCCGGTCCGTATCGGGAAGAGGCAGTTCCAACACACGGCCTGCGTCCCGGATGGAGGATTTGGCGGCCATGGTGCCGTAGGTGATGATTTGGGCTACCTGGCTTGCGCCGTATTTGTTGATGACGTAATCGATGACTTTTCCACGACCTTCATCGTCAAAGTCGATATCAATATCAGGAAGTGAAACCCTGTCCGGATTGAGAAAACGCTCAAAAAGAAGGTCATACTCGATAGGGTCGACATTCGTTATGCCAATACAATAGGCAACGGCGCTACCGGCGGCGGAACCCCTCCCCGGACCGACGGAAACACCCATGTCGCGGGCAGCACGGGTAAAATCCTGCACAATGAGGAAATAACCCGGATAGCCGGTCATTTCGATGGTCGAGAGTTCGAAATTCAATCGCTCCTCAATTTCAGGTGTGACTTCCTTGTATTTCTTTTTTGCACCTTCAAAAGTCAGGTATCGGAGGTAATTGTTTTCTCCTCGTTTGCCTCCATCTTCCTGGTCCCTGCTGTCGCGGAATTCTTCGGGGATTTCGAAATTGGGGAGCAGTACTTCACGAGCCAGTTTGTATGATTCAATTTTATCGACGATCTCACCTGTCGTTTTGATAGCATCCGGCAGGTCAGCGAAGAGCTGCTTCATCTCTTCCGGGGACTTGATGTAGAATTCGTCATTGGGAAAACCATAACGGAACTCCCTTCCTCGTCGGCCAATGTATTTTTTTGGCTTGCTGACAGCTTCCCCATCCTTCACACACAGCAAAACATCGTGCGCTTCAGCATCTTCTTTTTTCGTGTAGTAGGAGTTATTGGCAGCAAAATATTTAACACCGTGTTTTTCAGCCAATTTCAATAAGGCTTCGTTGATGATGTTTTCTTCCTCAATTCCATGACGGTTGAGCTCAACATAAAAATCATCTCCAAATTGCTCCTTCCACCAGAGAAAGGCATCTTCTGCCTGATGGTCACCCACGTTGAGGATGTTATAGGGAACTTCCCCCCAGATTCCTCCAGTGGAGGCGATCAAATTTTCCTTATATTGGACCAATAAATTCTTGTCGATCCGGGGTACATAATAGAAACCCTCGACGTAGGCGAAAGAGGCCAGCTTGGCCAGGTTGTGATAGCCTTGTTTATTTTTCGCCAGCAAAACCACCTGGTACCCGTTATCCTGTCGGGTTTTGTCTTTCATATCCTGGCAAACATTGAATTCACAGCCCAGGATAGGTTTGATCCCAGCACCTAATGCCGCTTTCACAAAGTGGAATGCCCCCATCATGTTTCCGTGATCGGTCATTGCGATGGCTTCCATTCCCAATTCCTTCGCGGTATTCACCAAAGTGGCGGTATCTGTTGTTGCTTGAAGAATTGAGAACTGCGAATGACAATGGAGATGGGCAAAATCCTCATGATGAAGCTCTTCCAAACCTTCCTTTTTGTCAACACTCAGCGAGGTAGATTCATCCGTTTTGGTTTCTTTTTTCTCGACTACCTTAAAATTGGCCTCTTCGAGTTCAGGCTCTTCGTATGTAATATCTTTAATTGGTGTGCCATCGTACGATTTGATCACGTTGTGTGTCAACAACCCGAAAAAACATTTGGCGGTGGCGGCCACATCATAGGCTGCATCGTGCGCATCGTCAAATCCAACACCGAATAGTTTTTGGTGGAGTTCTGTCAGGGTTGGCCATTTAAATTTACCGCCTTTTCCCCCGGGGATGGCACAGAAGTTCGTTGCATCTTCTTTCGTATCGATCAGCTTTTTGTTCCACAGCTGACTATCAACATCTCCTCGGATGAACTCGGCACCCATGATATTCATATCGAACTCGATGTTGTGGCCGATGATGACCTCGGTTTTGGCTATATCATCAGCAAAAATAGCGAGGACATCTTTTAGCGGTTTGCCCTCTTTTTGCGCTCTTTCAGTAGAAATCCCATGTATTTTTTCTGCATTGTAAGGGATTGTAAAACCATCCGGCTGGACAATGTGGTTTGCTGCATTGATCAGATTTCCCTTGTTGTCATGAAGCTGCCAGGCGATTTGAACGAGGCGCGGCCAGTTGTCCAGGTCCGTGTGTGGGCGGTTATAGTCTTTGGGTAATCCGGTAGTTTCCGTATCAAAAATTAAATACATAAGCGATGAGAAAAATTCTTTTGCTGACTAAGGAAAATAAAAATTGAAGGTATTAAAATCTCCCGCGAAACGGAACAGAATTTTGGATTTTAAAAGAAGAAATTTGTAAACCAGAAGTTCAGGTCAAACCGTAGTTTGATATAAGATCTGAATGGTCTGATTGTCTTCTGACCTTAGGCCAATCTTTTTAGTAATTCTTTCTCAAATAGTTAGGTTCTTTCCATTCACTACACAATGAAATAAACATCAAACATTTTCAACCTAAAATTTAATTAACATGAAAAGTTTTAAAAACCTTTTGATTGCAGGAATGCTTATAGCAGGGATGTCTGTCTTATTTTCCTGTGAGCCAGAAAAACCTGAAACAGAACCTCCGGTTGTTACTCCACCAGACGAGATTCTCAATGGCTCGTTTACCTTAACTACAGAAGAGCTCTTTGTTGATGATTATGGTCCAGAAACAACTACGGGTATTTCTATGAAAGGGGAGGGAGACTTAAATGGTCACGGTATAAGTGAAATGACTCTTTCCCATCATGAGACTATTTCAGTTGAAAACAATTCAGTTGAGATAACCAATGGCAACATGTCAATTCTGGCCGATTCCGGTTCGGAAATATATGGTACTTATCAGGAGTGGGGATTTTTGGATCCAAGATTTAAAACCATAGAAATTTCAGTGGCTGGAGGAACGGGTGAATTTAGTGGGGCAACCGGTAAGATCAAGTTAAGGCTTGTGGCAGGAAAAGATCTATTATGGACAGCCAATGTAGAGGGTAAGTTGTATTTTGATCAAAATCCTACTTTATAGGTAGATTGAGAATAGAAAGTGCAATCAGGTCAGGTAGGATGATTTATCTTATCTGGCCTTTTCATTTTTTGCAATCATTTTAATTGTAGTTTAGATTCCGTGAGTCCCTTTTTGGTTAAGTATTCCAAGAGCTCCAGGGAATCATGGCCTCCTACCTTCGCATGGTGTAGCAATGTGAATCCATGCGGTCCTTTTGCATTGATCAAGGTTGGGTATTCCTCCAGTATGGGTTTAACCAGCTCTGTTTTTCCAAGCATGGTCAGTACAAACAGATTGACCCTTGCTCCCTGATCGATAAGGTAATTTGCAATTTCTTTATTTCCCATATGTCCAGCACCGCCAATTGCTTCCTCAAAATCTCCGTTTCCCCAATCATATTTGCAGTAAATTAAATTTGGATAATCATTCAGCATTTCTTTTACTTTATTCAGATCTTTATGTCCGGCGCTTACAAATTCTTTTACTGTTTCCAATTTTAAAGGCTCAGGATCACTTTCTTGATTTCCTGAAGAAAAGTTTGGAAGAATGGTAAGCCCCAGTGAAGATATAATTCCTGTTTTGATGAATGATTTTCTATCCATGATGTCTTCTTTGAATATTGAAACGAATGACAATTTTGCTGGTTATAGGTATTTTATCAAGTGTTGAATATTAAAAAGAAAGGATAGATATAGTCTTTGAGTGGCTGACCATTTTATGTATGACCATATTATTATTCCTTCTGAATGCGATCAGTAAAAAAAATCAAGCAGCCATCCAAGGTATACATTTTCATTTAAGCAAAAATCCAAGTCGCACTCCTCCATCCATCAAAGCTCCGGAGTACCCGTAGTCCAGCCAATCGTCATTCAGGTCATCCATTTTTTCTCCGTTTTCATCGAGAGCGTGGCGCATTCCAATGCCCAGGTAAAAGTCAAGGATAAAACGATTCAGTGTTACCTGGTATCCGAAATCAACATTCAGGCCTAATTTATAAATCCTTGTCGGGACTTCCTCTGAATGAAATTGGATGTAGGTAATGCCATTTTCGGTAAATTCTTCAGGAACCTCCTCGATACTTAGCAAGCTAAAATATTGAAAAGTAGGTCCCGCCGAAAAGTATAATTTTGAGCGCGAATGATCATGTCCGTTTTTCCGGTCGGCCTGCCATAGGTATTGCTTGTAAAAAACATTTAGTCCGGTTCCGGTCATATCATGGTAGCCAGAATAGCCATTGCTGTTGGAGTAGTATTGTGGTGAAAATACCAGCCATTGATTCCTGCTACTGATCTTTCGTTCATAATCGATCCTGATCCCTGAGATCACTGCATATTGGGGAACAACACAAATGGCCTGTCTGTAGCCGGGAAAGTAATCCACATCCACATCTGTTTGGGCATAACAGTCTAAGCTAAAGGCTGAGGAAATGACGAAGCAAAAAGCAAAAAGTTTTTTCATAAATATTCGAAATAGCTCAACTGAATAAATTCGGTCGCATCAAATTGATAAAAACCATTATCGGCTGTTACCAGTAATTGATTGTTGTGGAAGATCACATCGTTGGCAGGAATATTCGGGATATGGCCAATTTCAACAATATTGTTTTTATCGCTCACATCAAAGACTTTCACACCTTCGTCACATACATACAATGTGTTACCGTGAAGAGACAGTCCCTTTGGATTGTTCATGGGAACAGCATTGATCATAACCGGCTGGTTGATGTTGGAAAGGTCAAGGATCTGCAATTCATTGATGGGTCGCCCACAGTTAGAGCCGGTTCTCAAAGTCAGGTAAGCAAAGTCACCGTCTGTCACCACAGGGTCGCAGGCTACGATATGTGAATATTCTGAAATAAATGATGGGCTAGTGGGTTGAGAAATATCGTAAATCAAAACTCCGGATTGAGTACCCAAAAATAGCATGTCTCCAAATGGAAAGATTGTTTCAATGCCCCAGCCAACCTGCGTTTTTTGAAGTAATTCGGATTCATTCTCAATCGAGATGTCAAAAATATTCAAGTGTTCACTATCAACAACATATAATACATCGCCCTTGATGGCAAAAGTTGCTGTGGAGCCGCCTTTTGATATTCCCGAAGAATTATCGGAGCTTTCTGATGAAGAAAATATAGAACCATCTTCGCATGCGAAAGTGACTGCAAGAATGAAAATAAATAGGATCGTTCGTTTCATGTTTTTAGCGGTTATAGGGTTCCCATCTTACAATGACCGTATTGTCAGGTCTTAATTTTCTAAATTCCGAATCACCCCAGCTTTCCGGGGAAGCAAGTTCAGGAAGTACTTCACGATTTCTGCTGACTACCTCAATAGACTGATAATCAGAGGAAGGTTTGATGCCAATGAGATCAACGGCATTGTTGGCGTAGATCAGGCCGTTCTTTACTGCGACATCCGTACAACCGTCAATCTGAATAAATCCAACATTTTGAGGGTTTGAAGGATTTGAATTATCCAATACATGAACTCCTTTGTATTTTTCAATAACGAAAATAAACTGGTTGTAGACCCATATCTTTCCAGGCTTTTCAATGTCGCGACTTTCCCTTAGTTGAACGGCTGCCTCCATGTCCTCACGTGACATGAGAATCGGTTCGTAGGAAGGTCGGAAGTAGGTATCGAAAGAGAGGATCGCCATCAGGCCTGCAGACACTCCGATCAATGCAATGGACCATTTAAATGTTTTCATCATAATAGGGTTTGGTTCTCAAAATTGTTTTTGGATCAATTCAAAAGAAGTGACACAGCTTGAGATGAAATGGTTTAAATTCATTTCAAATTCTTTTGAAAGAAATCATTCAAACAATGTCTGAAATTCATTAATGTTTGTTTTAGCAAAAATCAAACATTCCAAAGACTATGTTAATGTGTAATGGCAATCCAGAAAATAACCTGACTTATTTTCCGATATTCAGAAAGAATCAGAGTGAAATGGCTTGATGCATGTTAGAAATATCTTCAGGTTGTCAAAGAATTGATCTGATGATTCCTCCTTCGGCCCGAATAGCAGCACCATTGGATACCGATGCCAGGGGGCTGGAATAATAAACGACAGTGTTGGCTACTTCATCAACTTCTGCAAATCGCTGAATAATGGAAGTGGGACGATTTTTTTGAAAGAAATTTTTTTCTGTCTCATCTATGGAAAGATTTTCTGCTTTAGCTAAATCCTCAATGAACTTTATTACACCGGCAGATTTGGTGGGTCCTGGCAAGATGGAATTTACCGTGACATGAGTTCCTTTTGTTAATTCCGACAGTCCTCTGCTGATTGCGATTTGAGCGGTTTTAGTCATGCCATAATGGATCATTTCTTCGGGAATGAACTCTGCGGATTCACTTGAGATGAATATAATTCTTCCCCAATTTTTCCTGAGCATGTTAGGAAGCAATGCCCTGCTAAGGCGCACACCACTCATAACATTTACCTCAAAAAACCTGAACCAGTCTTCATCCGGGATTTCTGAAAATGGCTTAGGTTCAAATACTCCTACATTGTTAATCAATATATCTACATCCGAAAGTTCACTGATAAGCTTGTCAACTTCATTTACATTAGAAAAATCTGCTGGAATTCCTGAAAGGGTTCCCGAAAATTTAAGTCGATTTAGTTCTTTTAACGCTTGATCAATGCTGTTTTGGGAGCGACCATTGATGATGACATTCGTACCTTCTTCCAGAAATTTTCTGGCAATTGCCAAACCTATCCCATTGGTCGATCCACTGATAAAAGCAGTTTTATTCTTGATTTGCAAGTCCATATTTAATTTTGGTCTGGATGGATTGAATAGAATTTTAGAGGTTGTTGAGTATCCTATTACGTAAATTTCGGTTGGCAGGTTAATTAATACTTTGAGCAAACCTTTTCGAAGGAAATCAAGAGATTTGTTTTCTCTTGATTTAACATTATATTAAACCAATCGTTTCAATAAACATATGCCGAAGGCCGAAACATTTGATAGGATAGAAGTATTGAACAAGGTAACTGACTTATTTTGGAATAAAGGTTATAGCGCTACTTCTATGCAGGATATCGTGGATGTATCCGGATTGAATCGTTCCAGTCTTTACAACAGTTTTGGTGACAAATACCAGTTGTTTCTTGCAGCATTAAAGCATTACAAGGGTAGTCAGCAAAAGGATTATATCAATTGTTTATTAAATAATACACCTATGCAGGCGTTACGTTCATTTTTTACAAATACCGGCAATTCCATTCAAAATAGAGAAGATTTCAAGGGATGTTTATTTGTCAATAGTACAGCGGAGCTGGCAAATCGCGATAATAAAGTATCCGCATTTTTGCAGTCAAATATGGAGGATATGATCCAATTGTTTTCAGATATCCTTCAAAGGGGTATTGAGCAGGGAGAATTCCGTGAAGATCTCGATGTGCATGCAACTGCAGTTTATCTTTTTTCAAGTCTTCAGGGGATACAGCTAACCGGAATGTTGAATCAATCCAGGAAGCAGATGGATCAGCTAATCGAAAGAATCTTATCTGTGTTGTAAAATTTTTTACATGTATTTGAAACGTTCGTTTCAAATGAACGTTGTTTGAAACAATCATTCCAAATAAAAATTTAAATCATGGGAAAACTTAAAAACAAAGTAGCAATCATTACTGGCGGTAATAGTGGCATTGGCCTGGCAACTGTCAAATTGTTTCTGAAAGAAGGAGCCAAAGTAGTCCTTACGGGTAGGAGACAAGAAGCGCTTGATGAAACTTCCTCACAGCTGAAGGGCGATTTTCTGGCCATTAAATCAGATGCCAGTGATATTGAGCAAAATCAGAAATTGATCGAAAAGACTGTTTCACATTTTGGCAAAATTGACATCCTGTTTCTGAATGCTGGCATTGCCCCACCAACCCCGATCAGTGACATCACACTGGACCATTACAATTCGATATTCGATACAAATGTTAAAGGGCCATTTTTTACCATTAAGTCAGCGATTCCATATTTGAATGAGGGCGCAGTCATTATTACAAATACGTCGATCGTTAATCAGAAGGGATTTGACGGCTTGGCTGTTTACTCTGCTTCAAAAGGAGCATTACGCTCATTGACAAGGGTATTGGCCAGTGAACTTCGGGAGAAAAAGATAAGAGTGGTCAGCGTATCTCCCGGCCCAATTCAAACTCCTATCTATTCAAAAATGGGGATGACAGAAGAGCAATTGAATGGGTTTAGCAGCAATGTATTAGCCGGGGTTCCGTTAGCACGATTTGGTAGCCCTGAGGAAATAGCTTCAACGGTGTTGTTTCTAGCCTCGGAAGATGCTTCCTTCATCAATGGAGTTGAATTTGAAGTGGATGGCGGATTAAGCCAGATTTAATAATCCTAAATTTGGGATAATCTCGTTGTCAGCATAAAAGGCATAGCGTTTATGAAAAGTTATGTCTTTTATTTTTTGATTTGTTGAACTCAAAAAGCAGTTTCTTAGCTTAATCTCAGGATTAAATCTTCCTGGATTTTTTCAAAATTTGATTCGGAAATTTGAATAGGTTTACCGATTACAACTTCAACTTTCCTAAATGGCAAAGCAAACTTTTTTCGATCCCATGAATTCATCTCCAAAAATTTAGAAGATTTAAACTTGAGAGGGACAATTGGGACATTGCTTTGAAGCGATAAATGCAAGACTCCTTTTTTTAATTCAAAAGGAGGACCATAAGGCCCATCAGGATTTATGATTGTTGAATAGCCTTCCCGAAGTAATTTTACTAGTTGATCAGCAGCTTTTCGTCCGTCATTTCCAGTTGATCCCATTACTAATTTATTGATCCTCATCATTCGAAGTAGAACATGGATGGGTTTCATGTAAATAGCTGGGTGTTGCATCATAGCAAATGAATTTCTGTCGAGGAAATTACTTATGCTGGGTGCTGAGCATTGAAAAGCAACAGGGTCATAGCAATGCCAGAGGCAATAAATATGATTGGGGTGAAGATCCAGATTTTCCTTCCCGGTAACGTTAACTTTAATTGTTAGACGGGATAGGATGATATATAAAAAGAGTAATATTCCCATTCCATAACCAAAAATTAATAATAATGGCCTGAGAAGAAAAGGAATGTCATCAACACGATTGTGGGACAAAGTTGATCCCATATTTGTTAGAGTCTTGTAGCAAATTTTAAATCAGACTTCAAAAATGTACAAATCAAAAATTAAGTGAAGATTACTATAGGGTGAAATTAAAGTTAGTGATGAAAATAATAAAACTATTTTCTCACATCATGATGATAGACAACAAAAAAAGCAGCCAATTTGGCTGCTTCCACTTTTAAACTAAATCAAGTATTATATATCTTATTTACCAGGGCGATAATTTTTTGCTTTCGGCCCTTGTAGTTTTGTTCTTTCAGAATTGGTAGAGACATCATTCAAATGGTGAGCTTCTACATCATAGCTATCCGGAGAATAATTTTTTGCTTTTGGACCTTGAAGTTTATTCACCTCGTGTGTTGTTTCAACAGTTTTTGTTTCGCTAGTCTGGAGATCGTATTTAGCAGGGTGATAGTTTTTTGCTTTTGGCCCTTGTAGTTCTACTTTTTTCACCTCTTTCTTAGTTGACTTTTTTTCTTTTTCGTCTTTATTGTCATTTCCGGTAAATGCAAAACTATATGCCGATACCATTAAGAACGCTAAACTCAATGCAAGTATCTTTTTCATGTCTGTTTTATTTTAATTCGTTAATATTTTGATTTTCAATGTTACTAAATAAAACGTTCAGATAATCAACTAGTTAGGCCCAAAAAATCGGTATTTTTTATTGTTGAAAATACTGATGAGAAATGTGGAAAATACGTACGTCTTTGGTGATTTGGTGATTTGGTGATTTGGTGATTTGGTGATTTGGTGATTTGGTGATTTGGTGATTTGGTGATTTGGTGATTTGGTGATTTGAGAATTGGGCATTGAGGCATTAGGAAATTTGGCATTATGCCTTGGTAATTAGTCACTGGGTATTTCCAATATTCAACGCTAAATGTTTAAAGTTCAATGTTCCATGTTGGACGGACAATGGACAACCCGTAACGGGCAACCCATAAATTTTCAACTTTCAGCTTCGAACTATTTCGCCAATTACTGAATACCGATCACATTACTTTTGAGCATGCCTCTGCAGGCCGACTTTTTATCTTTGACCTCCCCTCTGCACTTACCTCTCTGCCCCTTGCTAAATGATTTTCTTCTCATAGACCGCTCTTATCATCTCTGCTGTATTTGCGACTCCCAGTTTTTTCATGATCTTGGAGCGATGGGTTTCGACTGTTCGCACACTTACATGTAACTGATCTTTGGTTTTTTCCAAAGTAGATTCCTTCAGTCTTTGATAGGAGAACTGAGGGAAGAAAAGGATGACAATGAGAGTAATCCCGAAGAATGAAATGATTAGCCAGTCCCTGAATTTTAGTTGCATGTTAACAGATTAATGCCCGAAAAATATAGTAATCAACCATCTTAAAAAAAATCCTGTGATTTGATATTCATTTTGAATTAAGGAAACTTCAATAGTTTTATTAATTTGTTGGATGTTTGACTTTTTGATTTCATTATGAAAAGAGCTTTAGCAGTTTTGATTATAAGTGGTTTATGGTTACAAATACATGCTCAGGATAATCTCAAATCCATCAACAAAATGTCGGTTGGATTAAGTATACAGCAGTACCAAAAGGATTTTGGAATTGGTTTACAACTGACGTCTCCCTATTGGGGAAAGAAAACAAATTCAGCGATCAGGCTGGCCTATAATTTTCAGTATTTGGAACATCTGGATGAAAACTCAAAAATTATCTGGACAAATTATCAAAACCTAAAATTGGGGTATGTTTTGGCAACAAAGCCTATTCAGGATTTCTTCAGGTATTATGGTGAAATTGGTGGTATTTTCATCTTTCCCAATGAGATATTTTCAGGTGAAAGTGTTGTCCCTGGCATTTACGGGATCTTTGGGTTTGAATTTTTATTTCCGAATGAAAACAAGCTTTCCAAATCAATTTTTATTGAATTGGGGGCTCTTGGAACCGGAGCTAAAGCAGAAAAGGTGGAAACTGAACCCATTTATTCAAACGGCTTTTTGATTAGTACGGGCTTGAGATTATTCTTCAGGAAAAGGTAATCATTCGCACGGAATGAATAGCAATCCGATTCTCAAGACCGAAGTCATATATTCCTGATATTTTAGATGATCTAAATCTTCACAAAAACCACCTTCTTCGTTTCAAAAAAATCTTCGTTAAAGAAGTTACTCAACTGATATTCCCTCCAGCCATAGCGGATCTCGCTCATTTCTTCCAACAATTCCCCACCTTTGAGGTAATAAATCCCTGTTTGAGAATTTTTGGGATTATGCTTCAGGTTTTTGCTGACCCATTGACAGAATGGCTTCATCCGTGTAACAGCCCGGCTTATCACGTAGTCGTATTGTTTTTTTATTTTTTCAGCCCGGCAATGCTCAAAAGTCACGTTTTGTATTCCGGCTCCTCTGGCCACTTCTTCTACTACTTTAATTTTCTTACCGATAGAGTCAACCAAGTGGAATTTTGATTTCGGAAACATGATCGCCAGGGGGATTCCGGGAAAGCCGCCACCGGTTCCCACATCCAGAATTTCCGAGCCTGGTTCAAACTTTACAACTTTGGCAATTCCCAGGGAATGGAGAACATGTTTGACATAAAGGTCATCAATATCTTTCCTTGAAATGACATTTATCTTTGCATTCCATTCCTGATACAAAAGCCACAATTTTTCCAATTGATTTTTTTGATGAACGGAAAGATCCGGGAAATAATGATAGATGCGATCAATGCCTGGGAGCATTCTATATATGCTGCTTTTTGTCTTTTACCAGGTCGTACATTAATTCTCTAGCCCGATGAAGTTGTGCTTTGATGGTTCCCAGGGGAGCATCCAGTTCTTTGGCGATTTCTTCGTAAGACAATTCGTCAAAATAGCGCAGCTTAACCAGCCTTTGATATTTTGGAGGTAATTTATCCACAAATACCCTTACTAATTCGATTTTTTGCGATTTGATCGCAACTTCCTGCGGATTCAGGTTTTTTTCATCTTCCACGTCGATTGATACACTTGCTCCATCATCATCCTTGAATGTGGTGTCAAGGCTCATGGTGTCCAGCTTTTTCTTTCTGATGAAGTCAATGGCATTATTGGTCGCTATTCTGAACAACCAGGTGCTGAAAGTATAATCCTTTTTAAATCTGGCAAGGTTTTTAAATGCTTTGGCAAACGCTTCAATGGTCAGGTCCTCCGCATCGTCCACATTTCGAACCATTTTCAGGATCATATGATAGACCGGTCTCTTGTATCTTTTCATCAGTTCTCCATAGGCCTGTTGGTCCTTATACTCCACGGCCATATCGATCAAACGAAAATCCTCGAGCGCTTTATCGGAAAAATTTTTATTTAACTCCATTTAACCTTTTTTGTGAACTTTACTTTCAGACCGACTGAAAGATAGTAAAATATGTGTATAATGTCTAAGAGGATTATATTCCAGGCTCCTTTTGAGTCTTTCAGTTTTTTCCTGAAGACAATATAAGAGGTCAAGAATAGTACCAATACACCAATAAAACCTGATAAAGTCCAAATAGGTTTAAACTCTGCCACAATTACAGGAATAAATGTCAGCCAAAATAGCAGTTTGCTTATAAATAGTACTCCCAATAAAAATCTATCTCCCTTTTTATAGTACTTTCCTACCGATAAGTGCCTGGTCTTTTGCACAAAATATCTATCCCATGAATTTTTTGGTTTTGACACGGTCTTGGCCTCACTATCTAGTACAACGGCGGTATTGTCTTTTTTCGCATTTTTATTGACAAATAAATCATCGTCACCGCCCAGTACTTTTTGAAAGCCCTTGAATCCCTCATTCTCAAGAAAGAACGATTTTCGGTACGCCATGTTTCTTCCTACTCCCATGTAGGGTCTCCCCAGCATGGCAAATGTGAAATAGCTAATGGCTGTCAGAAAGGTTTCAAAGATAATATAGTTTCCCAGCAACCCTTTGGTTTTTTCATAAGGAGAAAATCCAAGGACAATTTTTGTGTTTTTCTGGGAAAATGGTTGCGTCATTTTGGCGATCCACTGAGTGGAGGCTGGTCTACAATCGGAATCGGTTAGCAAGACGATATCGTTGGTCGAAGCTTTCACTCCCAGAAAAATGGCATATTTTTTTTCATTAATATGGTCAGGAGTTGAGTCGATCCTAACGTGCTTTATTTTTTCATTTTCATCCGCAAGTGTTTTCAAATAATAATAGGTGTCATCATCTGACCTGTCATCGACTATGATCAACTCAAAATTTTTATAGGTTTGTTGTAATAGCTGGGGGATGAGCTCTTTCAGGTTTTCCAATTCGTTTATGGCACAAATTACCACGGAGACACCCTGGGAGTGGTTTTTGAACTTTTTATTGTAAAACAGGATACTGAGAAGAGATACAAGGTTGTAAATCAATAATATAGCAGCGCTAGCCAGGAATATATACCAGATTATTTGGATGAGTTGAATCATTTGGTCAAGAAAATAAAAGATTCTCAAAAGTAAATGTATATTTTAACAAATGTTAAATGGTGTAATTTTTTATCGATAATAAATTCGAAAAAAAGAATATGCACATCTCAATAATCAGAGTGAAGAAGTTTTTAGACTTTTCAATTAAATTTTATGATTTAATTTGCGCCCGAATTAACAGTAGAAATGATTTTTAATATTGAAGTAAAAGATGCGGGTTCGGGAGCCAGAGCAGGAAGGATCATCACGGATCATGGGCAAATTGAAACCCCTATTTTTATGCCTGTTGGAACAGCAGGTACAGTAAAAGCTGTGCATCAGAGGGAGCTGGAAAATGATATTGGGGCACAAATTATCCTCGGAAATACCTACCATTTATTCATGCGGCCTGGTTTGGATTTGGTTGAAAAATGTGGAGGAATTCATCAATTCAATGGTTGGAAAGGCCCGGTTCTGACCGATAGTGGAGGGTACCAGGTTTATTCGTTGGCAGATAACAGAAAAATTTCCGAAGAAGGGGTAAGATTTCAGTCACACATTGACGGATCAAGACATTTTTTCACGCCAGAGAATGTCATGGATATTCAACGAGTTATTGGGGCAGATATCATTATGGCTTTTGATGAGTGTACGCCCTATCCATGTGAATATGATTATGCCAAATCATCCATGGAAATGACACATCGATGGCTGAAGAGATGTGTGGACCGGTTTAATGAAACTGAACCCAAATACGGCTACCTGCAAACCTTGTTTCCGATCATTCAGGGTAGCGTTTACCCAGATCTAAGAAAGAAATCAGCGGAGGTTATTGCATCATTTGAAATGGATGGGAATGCCATTGGAGGCCTGTCTGTGGGTGAACCGGCGGAAATGATGTATGAAATGACGGAGGAGGTGACCAAGATAATGCCGGCAGATAAACCCAGGTACCTGATGGGAGTAGGTACACCGGAAAATATCCTCGAATCGATTGCGATGGGGATTGATATGTTTGATTGCGTGATGCCAACCCGAAATGCAAGAAACGGAATGTTATTCACCAGCGAAGGAATCATCAATATCAGAAACGAAAAGTGGAAAGATGATCTTAGTCCGATAGACACCAACCTGGACAATTATGCCAGTAATTTTTATTCGAAAGCTTATTTAAGACATCTGATCATAAGCAAGGAAATATTGGGAGCTCAAATAGCGAGTTTGCACAACCTTGCGTTTTATTTGTGGTTGGTGAAAGAGGCCAGAAATCAAATAAAATCGGGTAATTTCGTTAACTGGAAAAATAATATGGTAAAGAGAGTGAAACAGAGAATTTAGAGGTTGAATGAAAAAGCTGGATTGGTACATATTACAGAAGTTTTTGAAGGCATTCTTTTTCATTGTCCTCATGTTTGTGACGATTGTTTGCATCATCAATCTGACGGAGATGAATGAAAAATTCATCGAGAACAGATTGAATGCCAAAGAAATAGCGGGCTATTATGCCAATTTCGCCCCCTATATCGCAAATATGATCACCCCGATAACCGTGTTCATCGCGGTTGTTTTTGTCACCTCCCAGCTTGCCACACATACGGAAATCATTGCTATGCTTAGCAGTGGTATTAGTTTTTTGAGGATATCCCGACCTTATTTTATTGGAGCTTTGGTCATAGCCTCTTTGTCTTTTTATTTCGGTGGATGGGTTATTCCAAATTCCAATAAGGAGCGGATCATATTTGAAACAACGTATTTAAAAAAAATGTCCAATTATTCAGAATCTGATATCCATATGAAAGTTGGGCCAAACAGCTATTTGTATTTGAATACTTTCAATACTGCTTCCAACACCGGATATGATTTTACTTTGGAAACCATCACAGGGACAGATCTTACAGAAAAGCTTTACGCAAGAAGGTTATACTGGAATGAAGATTCTTCCTTATGGAAGCTTGACGACTGGACACTTCATACTTTTGACGGGATTGATGAGAGTTTTTCATATGGAAAAGAGCTCGACACAACCTTGATGATCAGACCTAAGGATCTTGGCTCGGAATACATGCTATTCGAATCCCTGAACATGGGCGAATTGGAACAAAAAATTGAAGAGCTGGAAATGCGTGGAGCTGACGATATTCTGATGTACAAAGTGGAAAAATATATTCGCTTTATGTCTCCCTTTGGTGTGATTATTCTCACTTTTATCGGACTATTCATTTCATCAAAAAAATCTAGGGGTGGATCAGGATTTCAAATAGCGCTTGGATTTTTGATCGCATTTATTTTCATCATTTTATTTACCTTTTCCCGGACTGTTGCGAATGCGGGTTCCTGGAACCCGATTCTTGCAGTATGGATGCCAAATATTCTATTTGCTGGTGTGGGTCTTTATCTGTATAAAAAAGTGCCGAAATGAATGCTTCGGGCAAAGACTTCCTTCACCTGCATTTTATCATTTTAATCTGGGGTTTTACAGCTATATTGGGTAAACTCATTTCAATTCCCTCTGTGGAATTAGTGTTTTACAGGACTTTGATCGCATCTATTGGAATTGGCACGATCGCACTTATTTACAAGAAACAATTAAAAACCGATCTGAAACAAATTATCCAATTGTTGCTGGTCGGTATGTTGGTCTCCGCCCACTGGATTCTTTTTTTCTTGTCCGCCAGGGTTTCAAATGTGTCGGTTTGCCTGGTGGGAATTGCCACCACCGCTTTTTGGACCTCATTGATCGAACCTCTTATTTCGAGACGAAAGGTGATCTGGCTCGAGGTTGTCCTGGGATTGTTGGTGATCCTGGGGCTTTATATCATATTCATGTATGAATTTGAAGTGGCATCAGGACTGATATTGGCTATTATTTCAGCCATTTTTGCATCCATTTTTACCATTATTAACAGTAAGATGGCTAAGAAAACCAATCACTATGCCATAGCTTTTTATGAAATGTCAGGAGCAAACCTGGGAATTCTTCTCTTTTTTCCTCTCTACATTAGTTATTTTTCTGAATCTAACGGATTGCAATTGGGGCTGCAATCAATGGATATCATTTATCTTCTTGTCTTGTCACTGGTTTGTACGGTTTATGCTTATACAGCTTCCATCCATTTAATGAAAAAATTCTCTGCTTTTGCAATTAATCTTTCCATCAATCTTGAGCCGGTTTATGGGATCGTGTTAGCGTTCATTATCTTTCATGAGCACAAGATGATGAACGCCCCGTTTTTTATTGGAGCTATGCTAATCATTCTGTCAATCATTCTATACCCTGTTTTGAATAAGTACTATGCAAAGAAAGCTGTGTTGCTGAATAAATAGGTAGAATATCTGTCTATAGGTAGGCCGTACCTTATAAAAGTCAACAGACAGAAAGACAACAAGTTACGTCGATAAAAATTTAATAAAAAACCCCGAAAAAGGGCCTTTTAGGCTTTTTTCGGGGTTTTCGTTTTGTTAAATTGTAGTG
>Ga0207833_100087_pt1 | contig 103009 bp, 77 predicted proteins | sample TtaePargueraPR_6_FD_187753 | JGI IMG/M metagenome (GOLD analysis project Ga0207833, IMG submission 187753) | Aerobic enrichment media microbial communities from Bioluminiscent Bay, La Parguera, Puerto Rico - Tt and E1 (2) (SPAdes) | ecosystem: Environmental > Aquatic > Marine > Unclassified ...
TGTAATCACCCCATTTTAAACAGCATTCGTTAGTAGAAATCATGCAGCATCCAATAATCTTCTTGGTGGAATACCGCCAATTGCTGTATTGGGTCGTTCGTTGTTATACACCCAAAGCCATTCAGTTGCCAATTGTTGAGCTTGCTCGACACTAGAAAATTCATGTAAATCCAGCCATTCATGTCTGACTGTTCGATTAAATCTTTCAACATACGCATTTTGAGTTGGCTTGCCTGGTTGAATATATAGCAAGGTGATTTTCTGCCGATTCGCCCACGAGATAAGTGTTTCCGATATATATTCAGGGCCATTGTCACAGCGTATCGCAGCTGGTTTTCCTCGCCATTCAATCACTTGCTCTAAAGCCCTGACAACTCGTAAACTAGGCATAGATAGGTCGACATCTATTGTTAATCCTTCACGGTTATAATCGTCCAGCACATTGAATGTTCGCAGCGTTCGACCATCCGTTAAATTATCCGACATAAAATCCATTGACCACACTTGATTCATGGTCGTTGGAACCGCTAACGCATCTGGTTTATCACGCTTTAGGCGCCGTCTGGGCTTAATCCTGAGATTAAGTTCTAGCTCTCGGTAAATTCGATATACACGCTTATGATTCCATTTAAAGCCTTTTACATTGCGTAAATGTAAAAAACACAAGCCAAATCCCCAGCGTTTTTGCGCAGCCGTTAACCTTAATAACCAATCCGCTATCAATGCATTTTCACTAGAAAGCTTAGCTCGATAATGGTAACAGCTTTGGCTTACCCCTAAACAAATACAGGCCATGCGAATACTGATACCATGCTTTTTTACAGCATGTATTGCCATCTCCTTACGTTGAGATGGCTTTACAACTTTCCCTCAAGTGCTTCCTGCCTAATTTCAGCTTTCAGCCTTTCTTCGGCGTACATTTTTTTCAAACGTCGGTTTTCTTCTTCGAGCTCTTTCATTCGTTTCATGAGTGATGCATCCATTCCTCCAAATTTTGCTCGCCATTTATAAAACTGAGCTGAACTCATACCATGCTCTCTGCACAAGTCTGGTACGGCTACACCATTTTCATTTTGTTTGAGAATAGCCATGATCTGACTATCGCTATATCTTGATTTACGCATAGAAAACTCCTTACTTTTAGTTTAATAGAATTTTCTACTAATAACTGCTGCTAAATTTTGGGGGGATTACAAAAACTCTATAGGGTTCAACTAAATCAGGGGCAAATCTTGTCTATTTAATGCTGTGCTGGCAGGGAGTTGATGTATCGTATTAGCTTGGTGTTAACAGCTGAAAAGAATTTAGCTCAAATCTAAACTGACAGTCACCAATTGAAAAACGGGTAACTGTCTGATAAAGTCTGAGCTAATACAATTAATTAATCAGTTCTTTGCGGTAAATTAATATTGTTAATAATATAAACAATAGATAATTAACAATTTCCTTGATAAAAATACTATTTTTTATTGCTTCGTTATAACTCACTGCGCAACTGGAATGAATTTCGTAAAGATCATCAAATAAATAAAGAAAATTATTTATTTCTTTTAAGGCCTCTGTATTTTCTTTTCTAACTGCTAAGAATGGATCTTCCATTAAATCAGTTACAATATTTAGCTTTTCAACTACCGCGTCAACGCTAATTTGCCCAAGTTCATCATGTGATGGACTCGCGTTATTAATTCTTTTCTGAATTTGAATAATGGCTCCTGGCCTTTGTTTTAATTTTTCTATTAGTAGCGGGAGGTCTGATACCAACTTGTCATAAGTATTTTTAGTTCCATCTATCAATAGACATTGATTCGACTTGGTATAATTTATTGATGTTATAATATCATCCCCCATTTTTTCAATAGCCATCCAAATTGCTTTAGAGGATACTATTTTGTAGAGCTGTAAAATTTGAGAATGATATTCTTTCAACGTTTTTATATACTCTTCATTTATAGTTTTTTTTCCAGTTTGTATACTAAGATCCGCGATAAGATTTTTGTCATGAATATACAAATTCATCTGGCGTAAACTACTTTCAAGTGCGCTTCTCGGTTGATATAACTCAATATCTTTCACTAGCATAGGAGTTGGAATATCAAAAACTAGTTTATCAAAACAAACTTGTGAAATTGCTAACGCTGCTATCCAGCTAGCCAACTTTATTTTTGTTCCTTTCTTTGTGTCTCTCATTTACTACCTCATAAAATTAACAATTTATATTTAGGTATTGTACTGTATGTATATACACTTCCGGCATTGAAAATTAATTTTTTATTTATAATTGAATAAACACAAATGAAAGTGACTATTGGACCAGCCACTAGTTAACAGAGAGGGCTAGTAAAGGTAAGTTCGTATAATAAAAAAGCGATTAACTCTTAATTCTCTATCTTATAAATTTATTGTTTAAACGAATGAAATCTTCCTGGGGAAAAACGCCACATTATTTTCACCACTAATAATATCCGCAAGTCGCTGGCTTAATTTAGTCAGCGCTTCTCGCCTTTCATCCAGATAATCATATCTATCGTAAATACCTTCTACACCTTTAATCTTATGGTTTAGGCATCGTTCGGCTGTATGGCTTGGTATTTTTAGTTCTGCTAATAAACTGCGGCAGGTACGGCGAAGATCGTGAACGGTAAAGTGCTTAATGCCGACTTTGCCCATTAAATCAGGATAAGGTTCTTTATTGCTATCAACTTTTTGGCCGAATATTTTAGCAAGTGCATGGTTAAGTGTATCGTCTGAAATATATCCTCGGCGCTTACTGGCTCGTCTTGCTGGGAATACATACTTGGAACCGGCAGAGCGGACCTTTAATTCAGTGAACATATCAATTACAAAATCGGCTAAAGGTATTTTTATGCCAACGCCAGTTTTGCTTCTTGATTCGGGTAAGCTCCAAGTCTTTTCATCAAAATCTATTTCATCCCAGGTAGCGGCTATCAACTCGCCTTTACGTACACCCAGACATAACAACAGAGCTACAGCTAAATAGTTATCTCGGGTAAAGATATCTTGGTTTTCACGAAACACCTGAAATACTTTATTGAGCTCATTAAAATCTAGCATTCGACTGCGGCTCTTTTCGATACCACCAGCATCAGCAGGTTTAAAAGCACTCGCGGGATTTGCCCCAATTAGGTCTAGCTTACAAGCATGATTAAAAAGCTGCTTACAATACGATAGCGTGTCATTGGCAATTGCAGGGCGGCCACTGACAGAGACTTTTTGAATAATAGCTCTGATATCCCTAGCATTAACTTGATCGACTCTGAGATCGCCAATCATTGGCTTTATTTCTTTGTTATAAACTCGTTTTGGAATATTCGGGTGTTTTAGTTTTTTAGAGATCTCAGAAAACCAGTCTCCAAATAGCTCGTTAACTGTTTTGATGCTCATTGAATCTTCTCTAATTCTTTCAGCAAGTGGATCGAAACCTTCGATGATTTTTTGTTTTATTAAAGCGGCCTCAAGTTTTGCTCTTGCTAGAGACATTTCTGGATAAAGGCCTCCCTCTATACGCATAAACCGTCGTTTACGGTTAATTGAATAACGAACTTCCCAATACGCTTTACCTGCTGTTTGCACTCGAATATATAATCCATCGCCGACTTGTTTCCTAGTGTTTACACCAGATTTGATAAATGCTCGTATCTGTTTGTCATTCATATCTTTTTTCTCTAAATGGTTACTAAAGTGGTTACTAATTTTTAATCAGGTGGTTACCAATCAAATTAGTAACCATTTTAGTAACCACTTATTCGTTAACTTTAGCGGTTATTATAGAACATCAAAAACAAAAAAGCCTAACAAAAGTTAGGCTTTACAGTGGGTTATGAACTCTGAAAAACTTACAAAAACACTATTCAATATTCTGGATCTGTTCTCTCATCTGCTCAATTAATACTTTAACTTCCACCGCTGCGTTGGTGACTGTGGTATTAATTGATTTAGAGGCTAGCGTATTAGCTTCGCGGTTAAATTCCTGCATCATAAAGTCTAAACGTCGGCCGCATGCGCCGCCTTTTTTAAGGATTTTACCGCTGGTTTCTTTAATGTGTGAATCCAGTCGGTCAAGCTCTTCGGCGACATCGACGCGTTGCGCCAACATAATGAGTTCTTGTTCAATGCGGGTTTCATCAATCTGGTCTTTTAAGTCAGCTAATTTGGTTTCTAAACGTTCACGTTGCCACTTTAAAACTTGCGGCATTTCGCCACGGACAATTTCGACCTGTTCGGCAATGCCGGATAAGCGCTGTTCTATCATGGCTTTTAAGTTTTCGCCTTCGCTTTCGCGTGCTGCTAAAAAGTCTTTAATGGTTAAATCAAATTCTGCGAGTAACTCTGCCTGCTGCGCATCCATATCCTGCTCTTCGGCCTGCATTACACCCGGCCAGCGCATAATATCTACCGGGTTTATTTGTGAATCCGGCAATTGTTTTTGAATTTGCTGCGCATGCTGGCAAAGTTGTTCAACCAGATTCTGGTTTAAGCTTAAGTTACCCACGGCTTTATCTGTGTCAGTAATGCGTAGGTTAATTTCTAATTTACCACGCTGCATAGCTTTACGAGTTTTTTCACGCAATACAGGTTCTAATGATCTGAACTGTTCAGGAAGCCTGAAATAAGTTTCCAGATACCTTTGATTAACCGAGCGAATTTCCCAGGTAAATGTACCCCACTCTGCTTTTTTTTCGCGACGGGCAAATGCCGTCATACTATGTATTGCCATGTTAGTCTCGTTAGTTTGTTTCTTTCGTGATGCCATGCAGGCGTTTGTTTCAATCAAATCCTGAATGCCTATATAAGCAAACGTCCTAAAGGGCGACCTACAAAAATAAGCTTATATATTTGCGTATCTTGCTCTGTAGCTCGGGCTTTAGCCCGAAGCTTTTTCGCCCTAAAGGGCGACCTACAAAAATAAGCTTATGTGCTGCGTATTTTGTTCTGTAGCTCGAGCTTTAGTCCGAAGCTTTTTCGCCCTAAAGGGCGACCTACAAAAATAAGCTTATATATTTGCGTATCTTGCTCAGTAGGTCGGGTTTTAGCCCTAAGTTATTTTCGCCCTAAAGGGCGACCTACAATAAGTTTACGCATTGCGTTTATTGCTCAAGGTCGGGCTTTAACCTGAAGCGTTTTCGCTCTAAAGGGCGACCTACAAAAATAAGCTTATCTATTGCGTTTATTGCTCAAGGTCGGGCTTTAGCCCGAAGCGTTTTCGCCCTAAAGGGCAACCTACAAATTCTAAAAACCAAGGCCTGTGGTTTTAATTTCGTTTCCCGGCAATCCAGCAAATAATAGCCATTAACAATAATGCGCCGCTTAGCTGCACATTATCTTTAAAACAGTATATCAGTACACTGGACATCGCAGCGATATGACCAATTTGCGGTAGCAGTTTATTTTGCTGCTTTTGCCTTTGTTCCAGCAGCTTTAATAGTTTTTCTTGCTGAGCCTGCTGAGCTTGTTGATTTTTTAAGGCATCGTAAACCAGATCCGGAATTTCAGGTAACTTTTCTCCCCAGAACGGCGCATTTTCTTTAACTGAGCGCACAATTGCCGGTATGCCAACTTGCTGTTTAACCCAGTTTTCTAAGAAAGGTTTTGCAGTTTTCCATAAATCGAGTTGTGGATACAGCTGACGGCCTAAACCTTCAATATATAATAAGGTTTTTTGCAGCAATACCAGTTGTGGCTGAACTTCCATCTGGAAGCGACGAGCGGTGTTAAACAAGTTCAATAAGACATGGCCAAATGAAATCTCAGCCAAAGGTTTTTCAAATATCGGTTCGCAAACGGTACGGATGGCAAATTCAAAGTCTTCTACATTAGTATCTCGTGGTACCCAGCCAGAATCCACATGCAGTTCAGCGACTTTGCGATAATCCCGGTTAAAAAAGGCGATGAAATTATCAGCTAAATAGCGTTTATCATTTTTATTAAGCGTGCCAACTATGCCGCAATCTATGCCTATATACATAGGGTTGTCTGGATTTTCTCGTGAGACAAATATATTGCCTGGGTGCATATCAGCATGGAAAAAACTATCCCTAAAAACCTGGGTAAAAAAGATTTCCACGCCGCGCTCAGCCAAAAGTTTCATATTGGTATTCTGAGCTTTGAGAGCTTGAATATCGCCTACCGGAATGCCATAAATTCGTTCCATTACCATGACATTATTACGACATAAATCCGAATAAACAGCAGGAACATAAAGTGAGTCTGAATCTGAAAAATTACGTTTTAGCTGGATCGTATTAGCCGCCTCACGCATTAAATCAAGTTCATCAAATAAGGTTTTCTGATATTCGTTAACCACTTCAATCGGGCGCAGACGTTTACCGTCAGGCAAGAGTTTTGCCAATAAACGCGCCATGGTTTTCATCAGTTCAACGTCGGCACGCATGGTATCGGCAATGCCCGGGCGAATGACCTTAATCACTATGTCCTGATACGCAAAGCCGGTATCAGATTTAAGTTTTGCCGTATGTACCTGAGCAATCGATGCTGAAGCTAAAGGCTCGGTATCAAAGCTTTCCAGATATTCATCCAGAGCATCTACTTTCCAGGCTTTTTCAATCAGGTGTTTGGCTTGTTCGCCATCAAATGGAAGCACTTTATCCTGCAGTAATTTAAGCTCATTGGAGATTTCGTGAGGTAATAAATCGCGCCGGGTTGAAAGCATTTGGCCGAATTTAATAAAAACCGGGCCAAGCGACTGAAGTGCCAAACGTAAACGCACTTCTACCGGTTCATCCGGGTAGCGGTTGCGTAACCAGAAAATCAGGTTGCGGGCGACTTTAAAATGCCATTTTTGAAAACGCTCAGGAATTAACTCATCTAATCCATAAGTTAATAAGGTTCGCAATATGATATAAAAACGCCAGATACTCACGACTTGGTTTCTACTCTCTGAATTAAGTGTTCAATACGCGCGGATAAACGATCACAAGCCTGACGCACTTCCAGCACCTGCTTTGAAAACTCATCCATTTCATAAGGATGCGGTGCCAGTTTTTTTTCATCCCAAACCAAATGGGATACTATGCGTTTAGCATCTGCTGACTTTTGCTCAGCAAAACGCTGCGTTTGACTTGCGAGCTCTGTAATATGGTGAGCTGCAATATCTCCGGTAAAACTGGCTAAAATATCCTGCCAATAAATTAAACTGCCTTTTAGCCAATCTGAAAATTGCTGAGCCAGTCCAACATCGCCTTCAATATCTACTTCACCGGCTTTAATCAGCGCGGTTATATTTTCCGGCTGCTGAAGTTTTTGCAAACCGGGGACACTGGTTTTTATTGCGCAGTCGGCTTCACCTTCCAGTGGTGAATAGACATTCAAGAGTCCCTGTTCGTTAATTTGCATAACCAGTACCAGCTGAATATCGGTTAACTCTATCGAAAATATTTTTCCAATGAGTTTTTTGGGTGCAGAAGCATTGTGTCCACTGGTTTTCAGCCAGTAGTTAATGCTGTGTTCAATTAACCCGCTAACCACACTTGCTGCCGGCATTAAAATTTATATCCTTTATGCAGGGCGACAATGCCACCAGTTAGATTTTGATAAGTAACTTCTTCAAACCCAACCGCTTCCATCATGCCTTTTAATGTTTCCTGATCCGGATGCATACGAATCGATTCGGCCAAGTACTGATAGCTGTCAGCATCATTGGTGATCACTTTGCCCATGGTTGGCAACAAATTAAACGAGTACCAGTCATAAAGTTTACTTAATCCTTCAGTGGTCGGTTTAGAAAACTCTAATACCAATAAACGACCACCTGGCTTTAAAACTCTGTAAATGGAGGCCAACGCTTTATCTTTGTCAGTCACATTACGCAAGCCAAAAGCAATGGTAACGACATCAAATGAATTATCGGCAAAAGGTAATTCTTCGGCATTAGCCTGTACATATTCAACATTACCCACTATGCCCAAATCCCGTAGCTTATCGCGCCCGACTTTAAGCATAGAGTCGTTAATATCAGCCAGAATAACCTGACCTTTTTCGCCAACAATGCGTGAAAATTTAGCCGTTAAGTCACCTGTACCACCCGCTAAATCTAAAATATGATTGCCCGGTCTGGCACCGGCACAAGCTATGGTATGGCGTTTCCATACCCGATGAATGCCCATCGACATTAAGTCGTTCATTAAATCGTATTTGGCAGCAACAGAGTGGAAAACTTCGGCGACCTTTCCTACTTTTTCTTCTTTATTAACGGTTTGGTAACCAAAGTGCGTGGTATTTTCTGAATTGTCCGACATATCAGTAAGCTCTATTTACAAATTAGCCTTAGTGTAACTGATTTACGTCGTATTTTTGAATCTAGTTTTCTATCTGAACTAAATTTTTAATTGAATTGACTGACCCATGCCATTAAATATTAAAATATGCTGTTCATCGATAGCCTTACCCATTAACAATTTAAACTCCTGAGTTTTATTATTGTACTCTTTAAGGCGACGATTGATGCAGCTTGAATCAGATTTATCACATTTCAACAGGGGCTTATACTGGTTGGGTTTGGCCTTATCTAAAAATACATATTCAGGCTGATATTCTGTGAGTAGCTGATCTATATCCTGACTGGCTGCCTGCGGAATATAGATCACCAGATTCTTCGATCGGTAATAGTCGCTATATCGCATTAGCTGAAAAGTCTGCCAGTTAATTTTAACACCGTTAATCGCGGGCCTTGCATTTTGAATTTTCAATAATCCCGCCAGTGATACGTTTTTACCCTGTAAATAAAAGCTGGGCACAGCATTAATCTGATAGTTATCCACCATGCGGTCATTCAAATGACGAAGGTTCGGATTAGCCGATGACGGGCAGTTTGGTTGTTTACGCAAAACAACTGCATCCATCACTTTTTTACTCGCCAGACGCTCACAATTAAAAATTTGCGCCACTCTTTGTTGACTGGAAGGCCCTAATATAGGTGCCCAGAATACATAAACATTGTAGTCAGTTAAAAGTTCTAATTTAGGGATCGCCTTTAAACAATAAGGGCAAAACGGGTCTTTAAATACCAAAACATTGGGGCGCTCAGCACGCCAGCCATTTAATAAAAAAGCAGAATATTCGGCTTCATTCGGAATCAGTTTCTGCCCTGCTGCTTTACTTTGCCCACTGCAAACAAAACAAAGCAGCAGGGATAAACATAAACAGGCTTTAACCACGATCGGCCTCAGCATTTTTTTCTGCAATCGCATTGAGTGCCACTGGCAGAATCAGCTCATTATATTGTTCTAATAATTCATTTATTCTGACCTGAATTTGAGCTTTTTGCTCCGGATTGGCTAAGTTCTGATCTAACTCAATGATTAATTCATCAATCTGCTTTTGTTTTTCATCGGCTTTTTGTTTGAGGGCCAGCAACTCCTCTACAGATAAATTAACCGGTGTGGCTTTTTTTGGCGTTGGCCGAATCAGCTTTTTTTTATCCTGTTCAGGCGGTTTTATCATTTCTGTTTTTTCAACTTCGGGCGGTTTAATTTGCTCTTGTGGTAACTTAAGTTCTACTTTACCCGACAACATATCCAGCTTTTGGTTGAATACTTCTTTTTCCTGCTGATGCTGATACTGCCAGTACAGCCAACTGAGTAAACTGCCGCAGGCAATTAACAGAATAAATAATAAAGCTCTTTTAATCAGTATCATGGTTTTACTCCGTAGCCGTAGTGAAGCGGCGATAACTTAAATTACGTGTATTACCAACAAAATCAGGAATATTGTTGTACAGCTCAACGGTAAACAGGGTTTCTGCCGGTAAGGCTTCAGTCGGATCAAACGTAATCGTATTACCCACCACAGAATAGCTACCGGCCACCTGAGCGCCCCCGGCTTTTATCGGTGGCATTGAGCGTAAATCAACCGATTCATCTAATACAATCACCACATTTGAATCCAGCGCGACACCGGTTGCATTATTCTCTGGTGTAATTGAAGATAGGCTGGGCGCCACTGTATCAGCAGTTGCTGACGCCGACGTGGTAAAGCTGACAATGTTGCCGCTAAACTGATTACCGGCATAATCACACAGCGTATCTGCGCCAAAATCATAAACTGTGCTCACAGCCAGATTCTGACTGGGCGTTAGTACCAGCGTTCGTCGATTATTGCTCATACTAACCGCACTACTAACCGCTTCACCGGCAGTTTCCAGCATCAGGTTACTGCTAATCACACAGGAATCACTTAAAGGTTCGTCAAAAGTCACCACGGCTCGGGTATTAACCGGAATATCGGTTGCATCTGCCGCAATACTCGCAAGGCTTGCCACTGGCGCAGTTTCATCCGCTGCTGTACCTGTATCAAAATAACGATAATGATTTTGAGCAATTCGGTTACCCGCTAAATCGGTAAAATAAGGTGAGTAACCCACATATAAATAATGGCGATTGCTGGCGGCTAACAAATCATCCGGAGCGAAAGTTAAGCATAGTCCATCAGAACTTAAACTCCAGCTACCAGCGACCCGCGTATTTGCAGTTGTATTTTGAAGATAGAATGAATTGCTATCTATGGTTGTGCTATCCACTCTTTCGTCAAAACAGACTTCCAGTAAAGGGTTCAGCGGTACATTCTGAGTATTATTGACAGGTATACTCCATCTGACGTCATTACCGGTTGTAAAATCAGGGTTATCGCCTGTTGTAAAGCTCAGCGATAAGTCATTGACCTGCAAATTACCGCTCATATCTTTAATACCACTGACAGCCAAAACATATTCGGTATTGGCCAATAGCAGCGATTTAGGCACTACATGCAGCAAGGTACGTGAACGAGATAAAGACGTATTCACAGCCACAGGTTCACCAGCCAAGGTCAGACTGATATTAGCAGTTGCAAGCGGACTCAACATTTCGTTAAAGCGTACTTTTAGTTTCACATTGGTCGGTATACCGGTTTGACCGTCAAAGACTGTGGTTTCATTAATCACAGGACCGGTTTCATCCTGCGCAAATCCGGTAGTGAAATATCGGTATTGATTGCCCAATAAATTACCACTGAGGTCTCGCATATAATAGGCATATACGTAATACTGACTGGCCTCTTCGAGTATATCATCCGGGATAATTGTCAGGCGTTTACCATCAGCCGTTAACTCCCAACTGGATGCAATGTTTTCTCCGGCTGTCTGATTACGCATATATACGCCGGAATCCGTTACACTGACTGGATCGATAGGTTCATTAAATATCCATTCAAAAATGGGCGCCAGAGGGACATCCTGCTGGTTATTTGAGTAGGCAACATCGATAATACCCGGACGAACAAAGTCTGGTCCGTTGGCGGTCATGAAGGTCACAGATGCATCTGCAATGCTGTTACCAGCAATATCAGTGATACCACTAAGTATTTCAGTCACTTCGCTCGAGGCGGGTAAGGTTAACAAGTTATTGTATTTAACAACTTGATTATTCTCACTAAACTGCACGTTCACTTTTTGATTGGTTTGATAATCAAATGTCAGAGGATTAATTTGCTCATCAAATCTGGCAGCAAATACAGCATTAATGCCGACTCCGGTTTCACCATCCGGTGGACTCATTGAGGTGACAACAGGCGAAACATCATCTAATGCAGAATCCGCATCAGTGTAGAAGTAAGTGGCATAATTATTTCTAATCTGATCACCGTCGGTATCCAGAATATTGGCAGAGAACCAGAGGTAATACTGATTATCAACCACCAGATCTTCGCTGGGTTCAATTAAAATAACCTGACCAGTGCTATCCAAACTTAATGTTGTTCCCAATACCGCATTGCTATTGGTCACATCGTACAGAATCACAGTTTCTGAATTCAGTGAGCTTTCATCTAAAGGCTCATTAAAGCGAGCAGATAAGATTGGATTAAGCGGCAGGCCTCGGGTGCTGCTGCTCGGATAATACGCCAGTAAACTGGCTCTGACTCCAACATTGTCAGGATCGGTTGCAGTTAATACATATGCATTATAGGCAAAGAGCGCATTACCGGAAGTGTCGGTAATTGAGCTGTTAAAATAGAAATCGACTCTGACGCCGGCACTGAAGCCACCAGCTTTACTGACAATCAGCGTTCTGCCATCGCCTTTTAAGGTTAAATCAACATCAACCGCGACCCCGTTTTCCGCAACCACTAACCCATCAACCAGAGAAGTTTCATCAATCGGTTCAGATGTATAGAAGGTAATTTCATTTAATCCCACCCAATCTCTTGAGCCATTTGACGGGATCTGGCGATCAATTCTGGGTCTGCCAAAGTCATTGTCTAACACACCGGTTGTAAATGAACTGACAAACGGTGGCAATGCGTTGCCGGATAAATCTGTCACTGCATCAGTCATTACCACACTGACCAGTGCATTGGCCGGTAATGATGCGGATAATGTCAGTTGCTGACCATCGGCTGATCTGAAGATATTCGGATTAATCACGGAACCATTATGGTACAAGGCGATGTTATTGGAATTTAGAGAACTCGCGTTCATTGCTTCACTAAAGCTCACTACAACAGCCTGATTCGGGCTAACATCGGTTGAATCATCTGTTGGTGAAATCGCGATAACACTAGGCGCATCGGCATCGGTTGCATCTGCGGTATCAAAATAACGATTGCCCAACCATCTGACATTGCCGGCCCGGTCTGTTGTATTATGAAGCTCTATCGTATAGCGGGTATTGCCCTGTAAATTAATATTTGGCGTAAAGGTTACAACCGCACCAGCCACCGCATAACTGCCGGGTACAGTTATTCCTCCGCCAGTTACTCTAGGCGCTGTACGTAAATCAACAGGTTCGCTGTAAGTAATCACAATTTCATTTAAATCAACCGCAACTTCTGTCGCTGTATGCGCCGGAGAAATACTCGCCAGAGTCGGCGCTGTGGTATCCTGAACAGCCGAGCTGGAAGTGGTAAAACTTAACACTTGCTGAGTCAGCATATTACCGGCGTAATCACATAAACCATCAAAGCTGAGGGTATATTCGCTATCAACCGCTAAATCCTGCTGAGCACTAATCACTAATGTCCGGCGGCTATTATTAGCATCGGCCAGACTAGCATTAATCGCAACGTCTCCGCTGGCGGATGATAAACTGATCGCATCCGATAAAGCACAAGTATGATTTAGCGGCTCGTCTAATACCACAACCAGTTGCGCATTAACCGGAATATCCACTTCACCTGAATTGATATTAGTGACCGAAACCACAGGGGCAGCCGCATCTTCTCCACTACCCGTCGTGAAATATCGATACCGGTTAGTTGCGACCCGGTTGCCCGCCCAATCCGTTAAATAAGGCGAATAACCGACATAAAAATAATGTACATGGTTTTCTTCTAAAGTTTCATCCGGTATAAAGCGCAGACTGGTGCGATCATCTGATAATGACCAGCTTCCGCTGACTCGGACATTGGCTGAATTATCATTCAGGTAGAAAGTACTGGAATCAATTGTTGCAGGATCAATCGCTTCACTGAAATTAACCTGCAACCAAGGATTAGTGGGTACATTGGATGTATTATTATTGGGAATACTCCAACCGCTCACATCACCGGTAATTAAATCCACAGTGGACGCAGTTGTGAAATCAGCCACAAAGACTTGAGTCTGCACATTGCCACTTAAATCAACCATGCCAGCCACTTCCAGATGATAATCACTGTTGGCACTGAACAACTGCTTGGGCACTATGGTTAACAAGGTGCGGCCACGGCTTAAGCTGATATTAACAGAGACAGGTTCACCCGCACTATCGGTTAAACTGACTTCAGCCAATTCCAAAGGATTAACCGGTTCACTGAGTCTGACATTTAACTTAGCATTGGTTGGTACATTCTCAAGGCCGCTATAAACCGTAGACTCAGTGACTTCCGGAGCCAGTTCATCTGCGGTAAACCCAGTCGTGAAGTAACGATAGTGATTAGATGCATTATTACCACTTAAATCTCTTAAACCATAAGCATAATAATAATACTGACGACCTATCAGCAGAGCGTCATCCGGAACCAGCGTAATTTTTTTACCATCGGCTGACAGCTCAAATGAACTACCGATAACTTGTCCGTCGTAAGCATCGTAAATATAAACACCTGAGCTGCTTACACTCACAGGATCTATCGCTTCATTGAAGGTCCAGGCAAATATTGGATTAAGTGCAATATTCTGCTGGTTATTGCTGATCGCTGTATCCACTAAATTAGGACGCACTAAATCAGGTCCACCTGCAGTGGTAAATTGAGTACTGGTATCAACAGGTGCTAATCCTGCCAGATCGAGCACAGCCGGAGCCGGTTCGATAATTTCAGTGTCTGCCGCTAAAGGCGCGAGCATATTGTATCGCAAACGCTTATTACCGGTTTCAAACTGAACATTAACCGCACCCGCTTTATTGAATGAAAGCGGATTAATTTGCTCATCAAATTCAAGTGAAAACAGCGTATTTGTACCTACACCGGTTTCATTTTGTGCCGGGCTAAAGTGGATAATACCGGGTTGACGATCATCCACAACAGATTCAGCTTGGGTATAAAAATAGGTAGCAGGGTTAAAGGCTAGGTTATCACCATCGTCATCCAGTATGGTTGCAGATAACCAGAGGTAATACTGATGTTCCGGTTCCAGCGCGACATCCGGCGTAATTATCACAACCTGACCGGATTCATCCAGTTGATAGCTGACACTCACATCCAAATTATTATTAGTGACATCTGTTAAAGTAACGCTTTCGGCTGTGAATGAGGAATCATCCAAAGCTTCATTAAATCTGACCATGAGAACCGGGTTAAGCGGAACATCGGTTGTACCAGAGCTAGGGAAGTATGAATCCGGTCTTGCCCTAATGCCAATACTGTCGTTAGGGTCAGCCATATTAAAGTAGCCGTTATAAGCATGCAGTTGATTGCCCGCAAGATCCAGTGCATTAGTATCCCAATAAACCTGCACTAGCGCACCATCAACAAAGTTGCCGGCTTTACTCACTTTAATCGTACGACCATTACCCAGTACTTCAATATCAACTTCACTTAGAATACCGTTTTCAGCCAGATGGAAAGCATCTGCCAGACTCGTTGCATCAACGGGCTCACTGACATAAAAATAAACATCGCTGATATCCGCCCAGTTTGAAGAACCATTTGCCGGGATTTGTCCGACAATGCTGGGGCGGGTATTGTCATTATCCAAAACACCTGTGGTAAAGGAGACAACAAAGGGTGTTAAACGATTCCCGGACAAATCAGTCACAGCATCCGTCATCACTAAACTGACAATGGAAGCATTAGGCATAGTGGTTGACAGCGAAATTTCTCGACCGTCTGCTGAGCGACTGATATTTGGATCAATCACACTACCATTGGCATATAATGCAATGTTATTTTTGTTCAGCGTATTTATATTCATGGGTTCATCAAATGTCACCACAATACTTTGAGTCGGACTAACATCGGTTGAATCGGCTGCCGGAGAAATTGCCAAAATAGTAGGCTTATCATTATCTTCAGTCGCCTGAGTATCAAAATATCGATTACCCAACCAACGCACATTGCCCGCTAAGTCAGGTATATTGTTATGTAGTTCAACTGTGTATCTGGTACTACCCAATAGTGCAATTTCCGGTGTGAAGGTAACTGTATTACCCTCCACTAAATAACTACCTGGTACAGTGACACCAGCGCCTTTTACAGGTGGCGCAGAGCGTTTATCAACCGGCTCATCAAAAGTCATCACGACTTGACTGTTAACAGAGACATCGGTCGCTGTATGTGCGGGTGTAATTGATTGAATATTGGGGGCAACAGTATCTGCATTCTCATCTGCCCCGGTAGTAAATCCTAAACTGTAACCGGTCAAGGTATTACCGGAAAAGTCACATAAGCCATCAATCATTAATTGATATTCGGTTTCAACTGTTAAATTTTCACTGCTCGTAATGGTTAATACTCTGCGTGTATTATTCAGACTCGTGTTGATAGCAACCTGATTCTCGCCCTGCATTAACATGACACTTGAAGCGATATCGCATTGACCACCCAATTCTTCCGCAAATACCAGTTCAATCCGGCCATTAACTGGCATCACTGTATTACCATCAAGAATATTGGTTGAAGCAACCGCTATGGCGTCTGCATCTTCACCAACAGTGAGTCCGGTAGAAAAATATCTGTAATTATGCTGAGCAATAATATTACCCGCTAAATCAGTTATATACGGAGAATAGCTAAGATATAGATAAAAACGTCGGTTTGGTCTAAGCGGCTCATCCGGAATAAATTCAATTCGCATCGCATCATCTGAGACTTGAATCTGACCACGCACTTTTAACCCGGTTTGAGTATCATAGAGATAAAAACTATTTAAATTAAGCGTAGTTGGATCAATCCGTTCAGAAAAGTCTACGGTTAATTCAGGGTTTAAAGCCACATTAAGTGTATTATTTCGAGGAATGCTCCAAGCCATAACACCACTGGTTTCAGTATCGGCTTCAGTGCCTGTTGCAAAGTCAAAGGTCAGAGGGTTTGCCAATAAATTTGAGCTTAAATCCTGAACACCATCGACCAGTAGCTGATAATTTTCTTCAGGATTCAAATTTTGCAGCGGTTTTAACACGACCCGGCGCTTGTCAGCACTTTGTTCGCGAGTCACTGCAACAGGTGCGCCTTGAGCATCTAACAATTCAATATCCGTTAAAAACAGCGCATTGACTGCTTCATCAAATAAAACGGCAATTTGTGCGTTAACCGGTACATTTTCAGCCCCGTTCGCAACACTGGTACTGACGACCTGAGGTCCGTTACCATCCAGCTCAAATGCGGTGTCAAAATAACGGGTTGTACCCACCAGCGGGTTTTCAAATAAATCCAGAATCGCACCTGTGGCATAAACATAGTGACGGCGACCGACCAGCAAAGGTACATTTGGCGTAAACTGAAGTGCAGTATTGTCATCAACCAGTTCAATGACGCCATTCACTCTGGCACCACTGGACTGATCAATCATATAAAAGCTGTCTTCAGTGACAGTTAAAGGATCAACCGGTTCACTGAAAGTAACGCTCACCCGAACATTAACAGGCACATTAGTTGCTGCATTAACCGGGCTGATGTCTATAACTCTGGGACGCTCTTCATCCACGCAGTTTCCGGTATTAAAACCAGAGGTGAAAGTTTCTGCCAGCAAGTTACCTGCTTCGTCACGAATATTAGCGATGCTGAAAGCGTAAGCCGTATTATCCGCTAACAGACTGTCAGGGTTGAATAATACTTGGGTATTATTATTCATCAAACTGACTATCCCAGACACACTGGCCTGAGTTTCACTGCTTAAAATAATCTCAGCTTGATTCAATGAACTGCGTAACAAAGCTTCATCAAATGTCACTGTGATTGACTGATTTTCACAAATATCAATGGCTTCGTTTGCTGGATCAATGGCGGTAACTGTCGGTGCTGTGGTGTCCGGGTTGAGAGGATCTGTGCCATCTGCAAGTTCATCTCCGTCAGATAGTCCGTCATTGTCAGAATCAGAGTCCAGAGGATTAGTACCCAGCTCGATTTCTTCACCATCCAGAACATTATCATCATCACTATCGGCATCTTGCGGATCTGTATTCCAGGTAAAGACTTCTTCGTTATCTCCTAGGCCGTCCAGATCTTCATCCGGCTCTATCATGAGTAAAGCCAGGTTATCACCAATATTATTCCCAAAATCGACGGCCTGAACCAGAATATTCAGCTCTTCACTGTCACCCGGCACCGTAATAGGCACCTCATAAGGTCGGGTTGTATCTGTCAGGATTAACTCACCGTTTACTGAGAAATTTACCGCTGCGACAGCAACATCATCACTTGCTTCAGCTCGTACAATCACCCGGCTGTTTTCAACAACAACTTCACCGTCTAAGGGATCAACAATTTCAACTGTCGGTGCTATACCCTGACTGTCGTTCAAAATTCGGTATTGAGAAATATATAGGCGATTAGAGCCGGTTGAATACACAAACCCAGCATCTAATGATAAACCAACGGCATCTCTGTCACCAAATTGTCGGATATCAATCACCCCCTGAAAAATGGAGTTTTCCGGATCAACTATATTGACGAATGGCACAGCGTTCACAAACAGGATATCGCTGAAAAATGCAAATCCATTAGTCAGCTCAACGTCAGAAGGGTAAAACCGGGTATCTCCCCCTACAATGACAGGCTGCTGAGCGTCAGTCAGGCTTATCACTTTATAGCCACAGGTATAGCAGGCCACATAAGCATAATCGCCATCCATTACCACAGCCCGGATGTTGCCGATATTAATGCTGCCTAAACGCATAGGGGAAAGTACGTCCAGAATATCAATAACAATGACAGATGATGCGGTTGCAACCACGGCTTTATCGTTCTGAACATCCACACTGATAATATTGCCCAGTGTATCCAATTTTGATAACCGAACCGGCTCGGCGCTGTTTTGCACACTGATAATATCCAGACCACCGGCACCACCGGCAACAAAGACAACATCATTTTGCACAGCCAAATCAACCGCACTGCCAACCGTATCAAAATTGGCAATCAATGCCGGTTCTTCCGGGTTGCTCACATCAATAATATCCAGCCCCTGACTGTCTACTGCCACATACGCTGTATTGCCGACCACTTTGACATCATTTGCTGAACCGGAAGTCGCCAGAGTTGAGATTAATTCAGGGTTTTCTTTATCACTGGTATTTACAATATGTAAGCCACCGGATGAAGCCGCAATATAAACATAATCACCCTGAACATCTGTATCTTTACCATTGCCGGTAAATTGTAATTGTGAGATACCAGCTGGCTGAAAACTTTCTACGGTAACCGGTACTTCTACGGATAAATCAAATAACGAGACTGTAACCGTTGTCTGCCCCTGTTCACCACCAAATATCTCACCATCTGTTAAGCCAAAACTCACAACGGTTAAATCATTGGATGTATAACTGGTGCCATTAGATTTTTCGGTAACATTCAGTTGATCTCCCCCCAACACATTTGCGGTAACGGTTAGTTGGGTGCTGACTTCACTGTCGATACCATTAAAGGTCATCAACACACTGCTAGGTTGCACGGTTATCGAGGTAATTGCACTTTCATAATCGGCATCTGCGCTGTCTATCGGTGACGAGCCAACGGTCAATTCAACTAAATCAGACAAACCGTCGGCATCTGAATCAGCCAACAAGGGGCTGGTAATAAAGCCGTCTTCACCTTCATTTAATTCTTCAAAGTCATCAATACCATCGTCATCAGTATCTGCAAGATTAGGATCGGTGCCGGCTTCATATTCTTCCAGTGCACTTAATCCATCGTTATCTGTATCTTCAAATGCATCTGCAGGATCGGTTGGATCAAGCCCGTTATCCGTTTCATAGTCATCCGGCAATCCATCACCGTCCTGATCTCCGGTAAAGCTCACTTTTACTAGCCGGGTTGCTACTACCCCATCTTTATTGGCTGTGATCAAAGCGTTACCACTACCAACGGCCGTTAATAAACCATTATTACTGACAGTTACAGTCGCCGGGTTTGAGCTGATATAGTTGGTTCCGGATAAGCCAGCAGTCACATCATCCATAATCCCGCCGGGATACTCAGCCGTAACGGTTAACTGATAATTCTGATTCAGGGCAGTTAAACTGATCTGACTGGACGCCGCAAATCGGATATCACTGGGCACAGGTTCCTGCTCGGCAAAAAAGATTTCTCCAACAGGCGTAATCCCATTTGTAATTAAATTAAAATATCCCGACTGCCCAGAAGTTGTTGCGCCTTCATCATCGATACAGGTTGCTCTGGCTCTGACCGCCCCTTGGTTAGATGGTACATTCGGTAATGACCAGCCTCCATTAGGTGCAACCTGGATCGTGCGGTTTAAAATATTAACAACACAGTTTTCATCAAGCTCAGCAGCAGACAGATTGAATGCGGCAACGGATGCAGCAAGTATTGCCAATGATTGAACTCTGACTTTGATAAAATTTTTCATCGCTCTATACCGTGTTAAACCGAAATAAAGCGCATGCCAAATTTAGACCGCCAATTTACAACTTATAACCACTCAGCTACTTCGTCTTTTAATCTGATATTACGCTCACGATTCCCTAAACAAATATCTGAATCAACTATCCTGATAAGCTTGTTGTTGATTACTAAATTCACACTGCCACCTCGAGCAAACTGGCCCCGACCATAATTCATTTCGACGGACTCAACATCGGCCAACTTAAACCATTGCTCCTGTTTTCCTATTATGCTTTTGCTAATTAAACAAACGGTTTTCGTTTTTTTATCAAAACGACTTACCTTGTACCTTTGAATCCCTAAAACAACCAAAGCGACCCCATTAAAAATCAAATAAAAATCGATAGTAACAGTCTCATCGGTTGTTAAAACGGCATACCAGAAAATCGCAATAAATACACATACCAACCCAACCAGACACTTAGGGTATGATTTAAGCATGAGTGTTTTATCATCTTTCTTTATTACTTTTGCCATAACGTTACGAATGCACCTTTTGTTTAATTTCCCGGTACAAATCTGACTGCATAAAAGTTTGATCCACGCGCCAGCGACTTTGCTCCAGCGCTAGTGCCAGCAAGTGATATTCACGCTTATCCTGATTAATTAAATAAAACCCGACCAAAACCGACTGACGAACAACAATAAAATCTGTTAACTGAACCTGAGTTTTAGTATTCACTCTTGCTTTCCAATAATTGAACAGGCGTTTATCTTTATTTAATGCTACTTTTTGCTGCCAGTCGTTTAAGCTTTCAGCCGTCCAGGTTGATTTCCACCAGTTCAAATCATCTTTGACAACTGCAGATAAAAACCTGATAACCTGACGATCAGCCCCGTTGTTGACATCTCTGGCTGCGGGCACAAACTCTGTAACCAAAACATCCTGATATTTTTGTTGATACACTTTAAATTTCTGTACCAGTGTGAATTCTTTATTACCTTCATCCTGATACGGAATCACAGTTTTACCTGAAACCGAAAAAACACTAGCAAGTAACAACAAAGCCAACCCTAGCTTAAGTAATAAATGAGACGACTTATTCATACTCAATCACCTCCATTTCGCTGCCTTCAACCCAAGGGCTGTAACGCAATAAAGGGCTTTGTCTTAAATCTAAACTGACCAGCCAGCTTTTATCTTGTTTATCAAAAACAATGGGCACATCTAAAAAGCCTTCTTTGCCGCTCGGTGCTGAAACGTTGTAAGTAAAAATCACATAGTTCTGATACAAAACTTTGTATTTCAACTTAATTTTTCGCCCGACAAACTGCTTTTCCCAGGTATCCAGCCAATAAGCCTTATCCAGCCCTTTTTGCTGAAAAAAAGCCATTGCCTGTTCTCTGGAGCGAGCCTGCCAAGTATCAAGCCACCAAGGGTAGTTAAGTGAAGTTACAGCAGAAAAACGAGAAACAAAGGCATCTTCGGCCGTATCCATAGATGCATATTTTTTCTGTAATAAACGTACTTTTTGAGTCGGGTTTTTAGGTTTATAAAGGTGATAGCTAAACTTATGTTCAATCTCAACCGTAAACACTTTAGGTTCAGCAGCTGAATAGGTTGGGCTTGCCCACAATCCGTTTTGAGCCCAACCCGCCTCTACCCAACAGCAGAACAAGATTAAACTGATTCGAATCACTTTTATCACGGCTCATCACTCCTATTGAGGTAAAGGTATATTAATTACGGTAATATCAGCTGAATTCACCAGCACCCAAGACTCAGCAGCCCCCACTTCAACCCAGGAGCCTTCGGCCAGAACAACCTCAGCGTTTATCGTAACCCCGTTATGGCCAATCTTGCCCGAGACTTTTTCACAATCGACCCCGGCTTGAATATTAATACCTGTTTTTAATGTGCCCTGAATTCGGATTAAGTCACAAGGTCTGGGATCATTATCCGGACCGCACTCTGTGGGGTAAGAGGCCGGATTTGGTACACTGCCAAATGGTCCGCCGCCCACGCCCATTTCACCGGTGACATCCCCACCCCAGCAATTATCTTCCTGACATTCACGTTTAGTCCGGCTAATCGTAAATTTACCGCCAAAACTCACGGTAAAGCGAATGCCATAAGTAACCCCGATTTTTTTACCAAATACTTTGAATGTATAATCACCTGACCAAGGCGGGATAGTCGGAGTCCAGGCATAATCCCAGCTCGGGAAAACGACTGAACCAGCGTCTTTTTCTTCGAGTGTCATAGCGCCATTTTTTTGAGTACAACAAACTTCTTTTTTACTGTTGCTCAACTCAAGAGATACTTCCGGTATTTTTTTATCCGAACCGAGAAATGTAAGCACAGTATTCACATCAGCGATAAAGTTTTTAACGCCGGCAAAAGAAATTGTGGTACCGCCCAGTTCATTATCCGGTACTTTGGTTTCTTTACCGTCTTTACAAATAATGCAGGGATCTTCTTCAGACTTGCCATCAGGTTTAGGCACCTGTTCGCCGTTTTCACATTTGGTACATTTTGTTTCGTCTGAGTTATCCACCATTTCTTTCGGTGTGCCGTCTTCACACTGAAGTGATTTGCAGTCACCTTTTTTATCATCTGGATCTTCAGGTGCATCTGAATCATCATTCACTTGAACCGGACTACCATCCTGACATTCTGGTTTTTTACAATCACCTTTTTCGTCCATACTCGCCAGTCTGGGGTCGCCGCCAGCAGGTACACAGTTACAGTCGCCATCACAATCCTGACAAACCGGACAATTATGCGCGCAGCTCTGACCACCGGGTTGTGAGCCGCAATGCCAGCCCGCTTTAATAACCCCCACCCCGGGATTGGACACGACCAAGGTGCCATCTTCACTGACAGAGCCCAAGCCAATCGCGACAAACTCTTCTAAATCATGATCAAATGAGTACATCTCGACCTGAGCACCCGGTTCATGTGCATCCACATTCGGTAAAGTGAGCCGGGCGGGCGGATCAAACTTAGTGCCTGTTGGCTGAATAGTGACAATAAACTGAGGCTGCATCCCATTGGGTGGTGCCATAGGCACAGTACCTGAATTAACCGGGGTAACAGATACATAACCTTCTCTTGAACCGTCCGGGAAAGTTACCGAATCTTTTTTAATTTCGAGTTTAAAGCCGGGGAATTCATCCAGTTCCAACACAGCATCTTGCGGACCGGCATACACCGCATTTTCAGTATTCAGTTTGACCATATAAATAGGTGCGGATAAAGGATTGTTGACCCCGGATACGGTCACCATATTATAGCTCAATGACGGAAACTCACCTTCGACTTCGGCTGTAGAACCATCAGCAATTAAATGAACCGGACCAACCGGGGCCTCTGTAATTTTAAACTGGCCGCTTTCATTGGCAACGGCTTCCCGGGTAGTACCTTCCACTCTGACAGTGACACCCGGGATCGGATTTTCCTGATTATCCAGCACCACACCACTAATGGTTGTCGATTCCGGTTCTGCCGGAACAAAAGCAGTCGCACTAAACCCAGCGGTAATGGTCTGTCCGGTTGGCGCATCGATTAGAGTAGCCACAACCCGCTGTGCATCTATGCCGGTTAAATTACCTAGCTTATATGTGGCTGATGCTCGCCCGTCTGAATCCGTTGTTTTTTCTATACTGACTTCACCATTGCTGAAAGTCCCTTCACCGACTTTAACATCAAACTTAACTCTGGCATTCGGGACGACATTTGCACCGGCATCCGTAACCACAACCACAAAGGCTTCAGGTAAAACCTGGCCTACGCTGCCTCTTTGATTATTACCTGAATTAACACTGAGCTTATTACCAATCTGACCATTGGCTGAGGCACTAAACTGAACCTGACTGACATAACCGACAACAGCCGCTGTCACTTTATGGTTATTTACGCCGGTTCTTGCACCCAGCTTAAATCGGGTATTGGCCAAACCGTTTTCGTCACTGGTTACGGCTATCGCACGTCCTTCACTTTCACTGCCAACACCAACTAAACCTGAGCCCTGACTCACTCTGAAAACAACCGTAGCATCTGCAACCGGCGCATCATTGTCGTCCAGAACTTTAACTTCAAGTGGATTTTCAAGTTCTTCATTGATAATTGCGGTTTGGTTCTGGCCGCTATTGAGTTCAACCCGCTTGCCTAAGAGTTTTTCATAGGTGAGCGTAATTTTAACTTCAGCAGCATTGCCAACCTGATCAGATCCGGCAACCGTAATGGTATTATCACCCTCTTCTAAACTAATATTTGCAGCGGCATAACTGCGGTTTTGAATAGTAGCACTGACGCCATTAACTGTTACATTCGCCTGGCTTTGTTCAATTGTGCCTCTGACAATATCATTGACTAACCCGGTCACAGTAATGGTATCCGTGTACACTAAATCTCCATCTTGATGAGAGTCTATTGTTAGATAAGGCGGGGTTTTATCCAGTGAAACTGAAATAGTATCACTTTGAATCACATCCCCAACATTCGCGCGGGCTTCTATTGTATTCAGACCTTCATCCAGGCTCACTTCACCACTGAAAGTGCCTGCATTATTGGTCACTTCCACACCATTCAGTTTTATCACGGCAGTATCAGGTGACACTGTACCTGATACTGTGATTGGAGACGTACCTACGGTTAACAAAGATTCAGGTGAAGTAATAGTCACAGCTACAGCGACATTTTCTTCATCATCAGGAATGCCGTTGCCGTTATCATCGTCATCAGCCTGCATTCCGGCATCTAAACAAGCCTGATTACAATCATCCGGAATGCCATCACCATCTGTATCCGTAAAATCCCCGATAGAAATAAGCGGAAAACCATCATCTTCATCGGGAATAGAATCGCCGTCGTCATCTGTATCGGCATTATTACCAATACCATCCATATCTGTATCAACCGATTCATCTTTATCGAGTGGAAATGCATCATCTACGTCGGCGACTGTATCATCGTCATCATCTGTATCTGCGTTATTGCCAACCCCATCCATATCAGTATCGACCGATTCATCTTTATCGAGCGGAAATGCATCATCAGCATCTGCAACAGTATCGCCGTCATCATCGGTATCGGCATTATTACCAACCCCATCCATATCGGTATCAATGGACTCATCTTTATCGAGTGGAAATGCATCATCTACGTCGGCAACAGTATCGCCGTCATCATCGGTATCTGCGTTATTACCAACCCCATCCATATCGGTATCAACCGATTCATCTTTATCGAGCGGAAACGCATCATCAACATCTGCAACTGTATCGCCGTCATCATCTGTATCGGCATTGTTACCAATGCCATCCATATCGGTATCAACGGATTCATCTTTATCCAGCGGAAACGCATCATCGACATCTGCGACTGTATCACCGTCATCATCTGTATCGGCATTATTACCAATGCCATCCATGTCAGTATCTGTGGTTTCTGTTTTATCGAGCGGAAACGCATCATCGACATCTGCGACTGTATCACCGTCATCATCTGTATCGGCATTATTACCGATGCCATCCATGTCAGTATCTGTGGTTTCTGTTTTATCGAGCGGAAACGCATCATCGACATCTGCGACTGTATCACCGTCATCATCTGTATCGGCATTATTACCGATGCCATCCATATCTGTGTCCATACTCTCATTTGGATCAAACGGAAAAGCATCAACCGTATCCAGTACGCCGTCATTATCAAAATCCTGATTTTCTCCCCCGATATTGATTAAAGTATCATCCTGCAAAATCGACTCTAAGGTTTGACCGATTAACGCTTCGTTCTGGCTGACAACTAAATCGTCAAATGCTTGAGCTTCTGCCTCATCGGTTAATAAATCCAACGTATTTTCAACGCCAGCGGGTAAATCAAAATTATCATCATCAACAATAATTTTAAGCAAAGTGGCCAGTCTGAGTTTTGCCTGTACATTGATATCAGAAAGTAATTGATTCAGTTCTGCCTCGCTTGCAACAGGTTCTCCCATTTTAGCTCGGTCTAATAATGCAGCTTCTGCGGTACTCACATTGGTCACATTGACCGAAAAATTCTCTTCAGAATTTAGAAGCAAATCTTCACCAGCCTGAGATTTTAATGTATTGAATGCCGGTAATTGAGAGACAAATTTAATACCCGGATGCGTATCCGGGTGACCAGTTGCTATTAATTTAACCAGACGACCGACAAACTGATCCGACACACTCATAGGCAAGGTATAAAATCCATTAGTATCTGTCGTGGTCGTAAAAGTTTGCTCGCCCACCTCTGCAGTTACATTAGCATTTGGAATCGGCTCATCTGTAATCAGCCCGGTTAATGTCAGATTTACCGGTTGAGGCAAAATTTCTAAAGTATGAGTATCACTGGCTGAAGCGCCCTGCGTATCCTTTACTGTCATTCGAATCGTGACATTGGTTGGATTAATCACATCCGGTGCAGTAAATGAAGTTACACTGGTATTCGTATTCGATAGAACAATGCCGTCACCCGATTCCACAGTCCAAAGATAAGTCAGAGGATCAGCATCCGGATCCGTTGCACTGGCTGTTAATTCTACGGTTTCAAATTCTGTGGCACTTAACGGCGCTTGAATACCAACAATGGGAGTACCATTATCAGATCCCTTAGGAGGGTCATCATTTTTGCTACAAGCAGTCAGCAATAAAGGCAGCACCAAGGCACTTGCAATTAAGCAGTTAGATAGTTGTTTTTTTAACCACATCTTGCTCTCCCAACCCGTTTAATAAACCTAATTTGGTTACATACGTGAAAGAGTCCCGATAACCGCAAGTATCGATGAAATTTAAGCCAACAAGACATCAGCCATTTGGCTCATCGAGTAGATTCAATTTGGTTAAAAAATATAGCTAATAAAAACAAGCACATAACAGCATTTTTCCAATTAAGACTGCAATCCAGTTTTATATCGGACTATTTTGAAACACAGCTTTCATTTTCGGGTTTGTCAGGGATGTTTAAAGCATAAAACAGGCCCGTCAGATAGCTCTGCTCGATGTTGTTTTTACAGACCAGCCAGCAGATTCGGTAACTTAAGCTAGACTTAAACAATACTTAATAGTTGTAGAAGACAATCATTTAATTGGCAAAAGAAAGTTCCGGTTAATTTGCTCTCAAAACTTAGGCATTTATAGGAAATGTCAACATGAGTAAACAAAACACACTAAAACACTCAGGAATTAGTCAAATAAGGATAGCTAATTTCTGCAAAAACATATTCGTCTGGCTTTGTCTATTCTTATCTTTATTGTTGATTTCAATCAGTTTATTACCTGAACATCAGCCAATTAAAAACTTGCCTGAAAATAAACATCAAATTGCTCCAACGCCCACTATTTCTTTTGCTGACCGAAGTTTAGTATCCGGATTAAACCATCAGCACAGTCAGCACACCGGAAAAATAACAGATTTAATTGATAGTCTGTCCGCTTCAGCTTGCGTAGCGGACTTTAATAATGACGGTTGGATGGATATTGTTTTTCCAAGCGGCGGAGGCCAAACCCGCTATTACGGCGCAAAATCCTGGTGGAATCAGCACAAAAATATTGAAATTTATCAAAACCAGTCTGGTTATTTTGTCAATAAAAGCGAACGCGCCGGTTTAGAAATACAAGGCTCAACAACGGCCTGTATTACAGCAGATCTCAATAATGATGGCTTGACAGATATAGTAATCTCCGGCGTAACTCAGTCCCGCTTATTCAAAAACCTCGGAGATTTTACATTCGAGGCAATAACCGACTTTACCGACCACACACAAGACCAATGGGTGAGTCATATCAGTGTCTCAGATATTAATGCTGATGGCTTATTAGATCTGCATTTATCCAAATTTATCAAATATCGAAAGAATCAAAAAAACCTCGAAAACGCGACTGGATTTAGCGAGCAACATCACAGGCAATTTGAACCCGGTGCATTTGATGGTATCGCCAACCAGCTCTTAATCAATCAAGGGAAATTTAAATTTTCAGATAAAACTCAAGATTATTTAAAACATCTATATGCCGATCGCACACTTTCAGCCAATTGGCTGGACCTTAATCAGGATGGTCTGCTCGATTTAATCGAGTTTAATCTGGCAGAACAACCAACCCGAACTTATATACAAACCAGCCCGGGTATATTTTCAGAACAAACTCACAGCCAATGGCCACTATTGATCAATCATAGTCACTTTGCTGATGCGTACCAGAATATTCATGATACAGCGCCTTTGATGATTGTCAGCCGGGCTCAAGGCTTATCTAACCTTGCATTTAAACTTGAAGCAGAACTGCAACAGGATTTAGCCTGGAAAACCGGATTAAATGCCAGTCAATTTTTGTATCAGAATCGCTGGGGGCTGGCTTTGGCAGATTTTAATAACAATGGATTGACTGATTTTGCACTGGCTACCGGTGGCTATAAGCCTGACCCTTTCAGCCCACAAGCGAGTTTAGCCAGTCCTAATTTATGCGGTCAAAAACAAAACACGACTGAACAGGGTTTCAACTTTCAAATAGAGGCCTGCATCAAACAACTCAATCAGTCCAGCCGTAGCGCGGTCAAATTGGATGCCAATAATGACGGTAAAATGGATTTATTATTTGTAAACAATAATGATTTTCCACAGCTGTTGTTAAATCAGAGCCCATCAGATTTAAACTGGATCAGCCTGCAGATAGATGATCTGGCTAACTGGTATTCTGCCAGCTTAATGATAAAGGTCGGTGATAAAAAACTGAATAAAACAGTCAGTCTGAGTCACGCCTTATTCGGCAATCATGATCCCAGATTTCATTTCGGGTTAGGTCACAACCAGCAAGCTGAAATCAGGTTAAAGTCAATTGAAGGCCAAATAATTCAACAAACGCTGACTGCCAATCAGTTTTACCGGCTGAGTCAAAACCGCTGGCAAGTTATCTCAATGCAACCCGCTGATGATCCGGATTTAGCCTTGGGTGACGGGCAAAATTCAATTTCAGATTTAGCAACGGCAATAAGAACGCTACACAATACGTCGGTTAATCTATCAATACAGACGTGGATACAAGATTTAACGGCCAGAGCCAGCTCGGCTCAAATAAAAGAAACTGCGCAGCTGGTACAAAATAATCCAAACCGGTTGCATGTAGCACTTTATCTTGACTGGATAAATTCGAAACACGCTGATTTGGTCAAAGCCGCTTTTCAGGCTATCCAGGATTTGGAGCAGGAAAATACCAGCTTATATCTGCTGGATTATTTAACCGCTAAAGCCGATACAAATCGGTTTTGTGCCAGTGCGGCTGTCTTTGCCCATTGGTTTGAACAAGAGGAAGCTGTGACCCGGTTTAAATATAAAGCCGTGCCTTATTTATTCAGAGCCCTATCCTTCAATCAAGATACAAAAATAATCTGTGCAGCTCACGCACTCGGTCATGCGGAACACAAAAACGCAGCCGATGCAATTTTAGCGGTTTTGTCCAATCAAAGCGTTCAGGTTCAGGCTGCGCTGGTGAATGCGCTGGGTAAAACTCGCCAGCGTGAAGCCAATTCGTCGATAATCCGGTTAATTCAGAGCACTCAAAGTGCAGAATTAATTCAACAAGGCTTAATTGCCTTAATTCGCCTGAATCAACGCCATATGCATCAGGTTGTCAGCGGTATTAAAGACAAAGAGGCACTGTTTACCGCTTTGATTAATTTACCGCAAGCGACTGACAATATTGTCGTTAAGCCTGATGACAGAAGGCTTTGGCTAAGCCAAATCAGTCCGTCGCTTGATTATGCCAAACTCCATTCAAATCAGGTCAAACAGGCATATTTAAAAGCCGCTACAGAAAACCTGGTTACAGAGGTTGCACTCTGGCCCGTTTTAAAACAGGCTGATAACCCTTCACTGGCAAAAACCGCAGCAGATATTCTGATCCAACAAACAGAGCAAAAAGTTGCACAATACAGTACACAACAAATAAGACTTTTACTGGATTATCCGCTGACCACACGGCAGCTAATCCGGTTAATAACCTATTCAAAACTCAGCCAGCCCCAAAAGATAATTCCGTCAGAGCTGAAGCAACTTAACCACTGGCAAATGCAAAATCTGGTTTCTGTATTTAATCAGTTATCAGACAAACATCAGCGCTACCTGGCCGCACAGTTATCCGTTTTGCCCGTGAATAACCTGAATCTGGCCCTTGGGGATTGCGTCAATTCAACGCCGACAATTTCAATGTCAGGTCAATCGACCCAGTTACAAGCTTATATTCTTGCCTGTGAACTGATTTATACAGCCCATAAGCCAAACCTTGACGAACTAAAATACAAACTGACTATGCTAAGTCGCTCTACAATAATGATTCAGGAATCGGTTTTTCCGTTTCTGAATTATTTTTTTAATGATAAGCATACGACTTATCAATCTAAACTGGCGTTAGCCAGACTGTCTGCAGGTTTATTAAATCAAGTAGAACTCAGGGACAAGTTCAAACACAGCTGGGCAATCCGGTATTTTCAGTATGATAAAACAGCTTTAGGCTGGGTTAAAAACCAACTGGCAGATAATAACGAATTATTGCTCAATCAATTATTAACTCAGGGCTATTTTGAACCGCTTAGTGCCCGCTTGGATTTATTAAAACTCAATCCTCAAATCACACCGGATACACGGCAAAGACTCAACAGCTTTTATCTGCAGGCAAATCTTCAACCCACAGATAATCAGGAGGCAATCCAATGACGGCTGCAAACCTTGTCAAAGAATCCAAATTTCTGGCGATTCTGTTTGGCCTGACGGTCATCTGCACCCTGTCTGCGGCTGTCAGCTATTTAATTCAGCCGTTGTTTGATCATTTGCTGGTCAGCACACAAATCGCCAATTTAATCCATTTAGTTGCGGGAATCTTATTAAGCCTGATATTGCTGCCATATTGTTATGTCCATATCAAACGCATTATAGGGGTACGCAAATTTGCAGTATTTGCATCAGGTCTTGTCTGCCTGTTGTTAATAGCAGGTGTCGTATTTACCGGAATGATTCTCGCAATTGAAGGGCTGACTGAGCAAAACCAAAGCATACTTCACTGGCATATTATTCTGGTTTTAACCGCTATTAGTTTGTTAATACTGCACCTTTTATCTCATTATTATAGTTTTGTAAAAGCTCGCTATGGCGATACATTCCGCACTATCTCAGAGCTAAAATTCAGTTTGTTTTATCAGCTCTGCAGCATAGCATTGGTCAGCCTGATTATCTGGGTGGTTGAGCTTTCCAGCCAAAGCCCTTATCAACAAACAGCCATTGTTGATAATTATCAATACTTGTATGGCGAGCATCCGTTCAGACCGAGTCAAACCGAAACCCCGAACCAGATTTTTATTGATGAAAGAGCTTTAATGACCACGCATAAATGTGCCGGTTGTCATGCAGATATCGCCAAACAGTGGCAATCATCTGCACACCGGCAAGCGGCATCAGATAAAAGTTATGAAACCAATGTTACCTTGCTCGCCACTAAAAAAGGCATAGCAGCAACCCGTTATTGTGAAGGCTGCCATGCACCATTGGCCCTGCTAACAGGCCAGTTAACTGAAGGCGGATTACATGGCGGAATAGAAAATTCACCAGCTAATTTAGAAGGGGTCAACTGTCAGTCCTGTCATGGCATTACACATTTAACCCATACTAAAGGTGTTGCCAGTTATCAGTTTGCGGTCAATCAGGCGTATTTATTTGAAACCGCAGCAAATCCTGTGCTGCAAAAAATAAATAGCCTGCTGATTAAACAAAATCCAACTCAGCATAAAAAAGATATGGCCGCTCCGATAATCTCGAGTGCGCAATATTGTGCGGCCTGTCATGCTCAGTTCATCGATAAAGAGTTAAATGACTGGGGTTGGGTAAAAATGCAGGATGAATACAGTGCCTGGTTGGAAGGCCCGTATTCCGGTAACCATGATCCTCAGTTTGCACACGAAAACCAAAAAAAATGCCATGACTGCCACATGCCACTGGTCAAAGCGGATGATCCGTCTGCCGATCAACAAGGCAGAGTCAGAGATCACAGATTTTTAGCCGCCAATACCATGTTGCCTTTATTAGCGGGTGATCAGGCATTTTTAGAAGCAACGATAGACTTTTTACGCAAGGATAAAGTCAGAATCAGTATAGAACCACCTCATCGAACTGAAGCCACCAGCAATATGATGCCGCTCGATGAAAGTCTAAGGCAAGCAGCTGTTCAGCCTTATTATTTTTATAAAGGTGAGTTAGCCAATATAAAAGTGATAGTCGCTAATACAGGCGTAGGCCATAACTTTCCGGGCGGGACCATTGATATCAATCAGGCCTGGGTCAGTTTAATGGTCACAGATGCTGAAGGGCAGATTATCTATCAGAGCGGAAATATTGATGAGCAAGGGTATTTAGATAAAGACGCTTACCAGTATCGTTCGCTACCGGTCGATCGCGGTGGCAATATCGTCTGGAAACATGATCTGTTTAATATGGTCGGCAAAGCCTCTGTCAATATTATTAAGGCAGGTCAATCAGATGTCATTAATTACCAGTTTAAAGTCCCTTATTGGAGCAAAGGGCCACTTTATTTATCGGCAAAAGTGCATTACCGCAAACTTAATACTCAATATGCCAAATGGGCATTAAAAGATGAATATCAAACGATTCCTGTGGTTGATATGGCCAGAACTCATTTATCCGTTCCAATTAGAGAAAAGCTTGAAACTATAGATAATGCTAATTCATTGGCCGCAACAAAAGATTAAATTGTTGCCAATTGTTATTTTTTATAGAGCAAATCACCCAGCTGGATTAAAGTACCTGAAAATCATTGAATTTGAGGTACATATTGAAAACATTAAAATTTAAAGCAGCGCTGGCTGGATTGTCGCTTTCACTGATGGCCATGTCACCTATCAGTCAGGCAACCATAGTATTAATCAAAACATCTCAAGGTGATTTTGAAGTCAATTTATATGATCAGGCAACACCAAAAACCGTTGAAAACTTTTTAAGTTATGTCGAATCAGGTGAGTACGAAAATAGTATTATTCACCGCTCAGTAAAAGATTTTATTGTTCAGTCCGGTGGTTATAAAATTCGCGAAGTGACAGACACTGTGGATGGCGAAACCGTTACAGAAGATAAAATCATCTCAGTGGAAACCAATGCATCCGTCATAAATGAACCGGTTTATTCCAATGTCCGTGGCACTATTGCCATGGCCAAAATTGGCGGTAACGAAAACAGTGCGACCAGTGGCTGGTTTATAAACTTGAGTGATAACTCCGCCAATTTAGATAATCAAAACGGCGGTTTTACTGTATTTGGTGCAGTGACAGATTATGGCATGGAAACCCTTGACCGAATTGCCGGGTTACCGATTTATAATTTAGGTTCACCATTTAATCAGGCCCCTTTGCAGGACTTTACCGAAGATGATGCCAATAATGAAGTTGATGTCACATTGGATAATTTTGTCAAAGTGGAAAGCATTACAGTGACAGATGTAAATCAGGATACAGCTACAGGTCTCAACCCACCTTTATCCACTTATGAGCCAAGTGAATCATCATCAGGCGGTGGGGGCAGTTTTGGATTTGGCTTTCTTGCATTGTTAAGTTTATTGGGTATGCGTAAATTTAAACAATAAAACAAATCAAATTTTAATTCCCGACAATTGTGCCAATTTGATATCATTTGGCACAATTTAATTGATTTATTATTATCCTGGGAATTCTCCATGCAAATTACAAAAGATTCAGTTGTTCAATTCAATTACACCATTTTAGATGAGCAAGGCCAGAAACTGGAAAGCAATCAGGGTGAGACTCCGGTTGCTTACCTGCACGGCCATAACAATATGATGCCGGGTGTAGAAAAAGCATTAGAAGGTAAACAGGCCGGCGATTCATTTACTGTGACTTTACCACCGGAAGAAACCTATGGGGTTCGTAACGAGAGCGAAGAAGCGATTCAACGTATTCCGGTTAAACATTTACAGGGCGCAAAAGTTTGGAAACCAGGCATGGTTGCAGTGGTTAATACAGACAAAGGTCAGCGTCAGGTCACCATTATTAAAAAAGGTCAATTTATGGTGACGGTAGATACGAACCCGCCACTTGCCGGTAAAACGCTTACTTTTGAATTAAGTGTAAAAGAAGTGCGTGAAGCAACCGCTGAAGAGATATCGCATGGCCATGCTCACGGCGTTGGCGGACACCACCACTAATAAAATCAGCTGTGTTTTATGAAACTTGAACAGATAGATAAAGCTAGATACCGCAAACATTTAAACCGAGTCATAATTGCCTCTGTTGTTGGGCTAACCGCGGGTAGTTTAGGGATAGCGCAGTTATTAATTGCGCTATTTCCGGACGCTTCAGGCAGTCATTTTCACTGGAACCTGACAGGCGTAATTACCACTTGCATCCTGATTGCGATTATTTTAAATAAAACCAAACATCACCCTTATCTGACAGAAGTTTATTACGTCTGGCGGCTCAAACATTCGTTAAATTTGATCACTCGTAAACTAAAAAAGATCAGAGAAGCGGCTGAGCAAAACGATATTAATGCTATGCAAGTCCTGCATTATTATTATCAGGGCTGTCGCCAACTCTGGCAGCTGGATGACAATACCATCACAATTGATGAATTAACCGTCTGGCAAGCTAAGCTCGATACCAGAGCCAGTGACTTAAACCTCAAACTGGATAAACAATCATTTAACCCTGACGACTTGAGCGGGTTCTAACCTAAGGTTAAATGCAATGAGGCCGTACTGAGTTTACGTATCAACTAACTCGACGGCCTGTTTTTAGGCTTACCGACCATCTTCAACAGTTAATCTATACGATAAAGCAATCCCCAGCTTTCTTGTCAAAAAGATTCCATTTAATTTTTAAATCAATCTTGACTTGGGAGTTACTCCCAGCTTTATACTGAAATTAAGTTTTCAGGAGGTTGAAATGACAGTTGCCGAATTAGCCAAAAAATTTAACGTCAAACCGGATACCATTCGCCACTATGTTAAGTTTGGTTTGCTAACGCCTCAGCGCGATCCAAACAATGGCTATAAAGTTTTTCAGGCCGCAGATGAGCAAAGGCTTAAGTTTATTTTACAGGCTAAATCGCTCGGGTTTTCGCTTGCCGATATCAAAATCATTATTGAGCAATCGATTCAGGGCGGCTCACCCTGCCCTCAGGTACGCGAAATAATGGCAACCCGACTAAAAGAAACTGAGCAAAAAATAGCTCAGATGCAAGCCACTTATCAACAAATGAAACAGGCGATGGAAACCTGGCAGTCACAAAAGGACTGCATTCCAACGGGTGATCATATTTGTCATTTAATCGAAGATTTTTCAGGAGATTTAACCCATGAGTAATTGCTGCGGTTCAGACAAGACCGAAAAAAATCAAACCAGTTGCTGTGCCAAAGACGAAGCACCGGCTAACTCAAATTGCCACCAAGAAGTTACCAAACCTCAAACTTCATCCTGTTGCGAGCCCAAACCACAAAGTGCAACGTCTTCTTGTTGCCCGTCGGACAATAAACGCTCTATCGACTGGATGCTTTTAAGTTCGGGTACTTTTGTTGTTATCACCTATGCCTTGTATTTAGTTGGCATCTCAGGTGTATCACTCACCTTACCTGACTGGCTGAATACGATGGCAAACACCTCATTTGAAATGTTTAATGCAATGTGGTGGGGCTTATTATTAGGGATTGTTTTTGTCGGCTGGTTAAATCGGATCCCTCGAGAAGTCATTGTTTCAGTTTTAGGTAAAGGGCATACCAAACGCGGGATTATTCGTGCCACCGCAGCCGGTGTTATGCTGGATTTATGTAATCATGGGATCTTGATGGTTGCGATGAAACTATATGAGCGCGGTGCCAGTTTAGGTCAGGTAATGGCATTTTTAATTGCCAGCCCATGGAATTCATTTACCTTAACTCTGATTCTGGTTGGCTTAATCGGATTAAAACTAACTTTGTTATTTATTGCTTTCTCTATGTTAATTGCCTGGTTAAGTGGAATGATTTTTGACCGGTTAGAAATGAATAATGTATTGCCAATGAATCCGAATAAAGTAGATTTACCGGAAGATTATCATTTTAGAAGTGATATCAAACGCCTATTTAAAAATGCTGACCACTCATTTTCAGCTTATGTTGACATGATTAAAGACGGCATTAGCGGCAGTAAAATGGTCATGCGCTGGATATTTTTTGGTGTGGTTCTGGTCGCTTTTTTACGCGCTTTTGTGCCAATGGACTTTTTTGAAAGCTGGTTTGGTGCAACGTCGGCGGGCTTATTATTAACCTTGCTGGCTGCAACAATTATTGAAGTATGCTCTGAAGGCTCAACGCCTATCGCGGCAGATTTGGTCACGCGAGCAAATGCACCCGGTAATGGCTTTACTTTCTTAATGGCCGGCGCATCAACCGATTATACAGAAATCATGGCGATTAAAGACACAATGAAAAGCTGGAAAATTGCTTTGGTTTTACCTTTAGTCACTGTGCCACAAATCCTGCTCATTGGCTGGTTACTGAATACATTTGCTTGATTTTCAAACAGCTAATAGAAGAAAAAGGCGATTTACATCGCCTTTTTTGTATCAAACTCTACTCTTCACTGAGCCGACCAGATTAACCACCGGCTAACTTGACTTTATAACCTTGTTTTTCAAGCTCAGCTTTAATCACATCTCGCTTATCACCCTGAATTTCAATAATACCGTCTTTTACTGCCCCCCCTGTGCCACACTTTTTCTTCAGCAGCTGTGCCATTTTTTTAAGTTCGGTACCAACCAGAGGTAAACCGGCAACCGTGATCACGCCTTTGCCTTTACGGCCAGCTGTTTCGCGACGGATCCGGACAAAACCGTCACTAAAGGTTTTAGCTTCTTCTTCGGCTTTTTCCGGCTTAATCCGGCCACCATCTGTACTATAAACTAATGACATATAAACCCCAATTAGTTGCCTGATAATGCGTTATTATAACTGATTTCATTTATCGCCTCGAGCCAGAACTGAGTTAACCTCAGCTGCGTATCTGAATAGTTGAAGTAAAATTGGACTTCATTTTCTGAACATAGCCACGATTTTTTTCATTTTACGTTCCAATGTGGATAGTTTTTCGACTATCAAGGCATTTTTGTGTACCTAATAGCTGGCTATTAGGTACACAAAATAACGCAGAGAGGCGGAAATATAGGCTCGTTGGGCAATTTTTATTATGTGCAGCTAAGGTTAGTTCATGTAAACAAAGGGGGTAATCACCCGATTAACCCAGCTTATAAAAACAAGCTAATGCGTAAACCTGTGCATCATATTTCATTAAATAGACAATGTTGGCAACATAGGCCAGAAAAATAATGTGAACACCTGATTCAATAAACTTATCAGGTTGCCGGATGAGCCAGATGCAATTAACCTTATCAAAATAATGGGTATGCAAAAGCCACCGGGGGTTATAATTCGCTAAAAATTAAAATAGGGTAAAGCGGATAGACAAAGTTTCAATCAAGCCAGTCGGCAAGCATTGAGCCACCGCATGTTAAAACGGTTACAAAAAAGAATCCGAATGAATTTAAATCAAACGACACAATTTGGTGAAGCTGTCATTGAATGGTATCACCACAATGGGCGTAAAAACCTGCCCTGGCAACAAAACAAAACACTTTATACGACTTGGCTAAGCGAAGTCATGTTGCAGCAAACTCAAGTCACGACTGTTATTCCTTATTTTCAACGTTTTACAGAAAAGTTTCCCACATTGGCAGCGTTGGCAAAAGCCGACGAGGATGAAGTGTTACAACTCTGGACAGGCCTGGGTTATTACGCACGCGCCCGCAACCTGTTAAAAGCAGCTAAAACCATGATGGCTGAATATGGTGAATTTCCGCAGCAATTTGATCAAGTTCTGGCCTTGCCCGGCATTGGCCGCTCAACCGCCGGCGCCATACTGTCACTCACCCTGGCCAAACCGTATCCGATATTGGATGGTAATGTAAAACGCGTACTCTGTCGTTATTTTGCAGTGAAAAGCTGGTCGGGTGAGAAACAAACTCAGGATTTATTATGGCAGTATTCAGAACAAGTCAGCCCGGCAAACGGGATTGAGTATTTTAATCAGGCGATGATGGATATAGGATCTGCCATTTGCACCCGTAGCAAACCTAAATGTGAAGATTGCCCTTTAGCTGTATCTTGTCAGGCCAAACAACAAAATTTAGTCAGTCAATTGCCTGTACCCAAACCTAAAAAAGAGAAACCGGTTAAATCCACTGTCATGATAGCCTTAAAAAGTGAAAACCGGGTCTTGTTGGCCAAGCGCCCATCGTCCGGAATATGGGGCGGGTTATTTACGTTACCAGAATCTGAGCGTCTATTAACAGAAAGTGAAATAGAACAATTATTCTCGGTAAAAGTCGCAAGCCTGACTCAACTTGAAGCATTTCGCCATACATTTACCCATTATCATTTAGACATTACGCCGGTTGTAGCGACAATTAAGCAGGTACAGGATGTGATCCGTGATACATCTGAGCGCTGGTTTGAGTTACAATCAGAAGCAGAGTTTGGTATGTCAGTACCAACCCAAAAAATATTAGCCGAATTAACGACAAATTAAGAGGTCGCTATGTCACGTACAGTTTATTGCCAGTATTTAAAAAAAGAAGCCGATGGTTTAGATTTTCAATTGATCCCAGGTGAGCTTGGCAAACGCATTTTTGATAATATATCAAAAGAAGCTTTTGCTTTATGGCAAAAAAAGCAAACCATGCTGATTAACGAAAAGAAAATGAGCATGATGAATCCAGATGACCGCAAGTTTTTAGAACAAGCCATGATAGACTTTTTGTTTGAAGGCAAAGATATCGAAATTGAGGGCTATACGCCGCCAGAAAAATAAACTAACCAGGGATTCTGGTCTACAATAATTCTAGGGTCTGTTTATCTTTCGAGTACAAATTTTGTTCTAACTGAGCGCTTTCAAATCGCGGCGCGAGGGCTGTAGTATAGTTATTCTATATAAAAACCGGGCAACAAAGAGTTGGAAGCGCTCAGGACGAACCTGAAAGGCAGCGTCCGTATGGCCTTTCTACTGCGTTATCGCTCATTTATGTAGCGCACTACACTACAATCGCTCTGCCTTGTATAAAAACCACACGGACTGCTGCAAAAATGAACGCAAAAGGTCAACAGACCCTAGCTACTATCCCTTTTGTCAGAGTGCTTTAGCTATGAGTTTGACTATCCCATTAGCCTTTATTCAGGAACTAAATGAATCAGAGTCACTCAGTGAGACACTGAGCTGCATAACCAACTGGTTGCCAAAAATGCTGCCCGCTCACCGGGCCAGCATTACTTTTTGTTCAACAGACAGAAAAACACTGACAGTTTATGCAATTACCGGTAAGCAGGCAATTCCAGCGTCATTTAGCCTGGATGTGGCATCCAGTTTTGTTGGCCAGGTATTTAACAATGCACGCGGTGATTTCATCAATACCCAAGAAAACCAAGCTTTAACTGACTGTCAGATGTTAGCCGACCATGGTATCAATACCTGTCTCGATGTCCCTTTAATTACAGCAAAGCATTGTTACGGAACATTAAATCTCGGCCATGAAAAAGCAGATACATACTCTCAGGTACACCTGCAGTTTTTAACCAATTTAGCGACATTGCTTGCACCTTATCTGTATGTTCATCATCAACTTAAAATACAGGAACAATTGGCTTCAACCGACGAGTTAACCGGGTTAGCAAACCGCCGCACTTTTTATCGTTATGCCGAACAAGCTATGGAAAACTGGCAGAAACATCAGCATTCGTTTTTTATCTATATTCTTGATTTAGATTTTTTTAAACAAATAAATGACGAGTTTGGCCACTGCTCAGGTGATCAAACCCTTTCTAAATTTGCCAAAGTGCTACAGGCACAAATCCCGGAAACCGCCCATTGTGCAAGAATTGGTGGAGAAGAGTTTGCGATTTTAGATATCCATGACAATACAGATAAAGCCAGCATGCTTGCTGAAAAAATTGGTGATAGTTGCCGGGCGCTGTTGATTAAAACCGCCGGTGAAACACTGAAAGTCACAGTCAGCATAGGGCTTGCACAAATTAGTGAGGATGATAAAGAGCTGGATGATATTATCAAAAGAGCGGACCGAGCCTTATATCAGGCCAAACAACAAGGTCGTGATCAGTTTCAGATTAACTAACCTCAGCTCGGTTTAATGAATATGCTTTAAACGGCCTTTTTCACGGGGACGGCGTTAAATTTACTTAAGTTATAATATACCTTATCCCGAGTTGAGATTAACTAAAACCTGAGCAGACAAAAGATTTTTCCCGCCACAACTGGAAAATAAATCCTAAACAAGCTAAATTAACTGTTTATTTATCCAGTCACCGTTTTTTTATGAAACTCTATATTGCCGAAAAACCCAGCTTAGCGCGAGCGATTGCAGCGGTTTTACCTAAACCTCAACAAAATAAAGATGGTTATATTCAATTAACCAACGGAGACTGCATTTCATGGTGTATAGGCCATTTACTGGAGAATGCAGAGCCAGAGGATTATCAGGCAAAATTTAAGCAGTGGCGCGCAACAGACTTACCCATCATACCGGATAACTGGCAACTGAAAGCAAAAACTAAAACGAAAAAACAATTGGGGATATTATCCAGACTGATAAAAAAAGCGGATGAATTGGTACATGCAGGCGATCCGGACCGTGAGGGCCAGTTGCTGGTAGACGAAGTCATTGCCCACTGCAAAATACCACAACAAAAAGTTAAGCAAACCCAGCGTCTATTGATCAGTGATTTAAACCCTGCGGCGGTAAAAAGCGCACTGAATAAACTTAAAAGCAATACAGAATACGCAGCGCTTTCTACCTCAGCACTCGCCCGTAGTCGAGCAGACTGGATGTTTGGATTAAATCTGACCCGGGCATATACACTGCAGGCACAACAAGCCGGGTTTCAAAGTGTATTATCGGTTGGTCGGGTACAAACCCCCGTCTTAGGTTTAGTCGTGCGCCGCGACAAATCAATCGATGAATTTGTCAATAAACCTTTTTATCAGGTACTGGCACATATAAAAATTGATGAAAATACCGGCTTTACGGCCCTGTGGCAACCAAGCGAAGCTTGCGTTCCCCATCAGGATGAAGAAGGCAGAATCATCAATAAATCTCTTGCCGAACATGTCATCAAACAAATTGAAGGTGAGAATGCCCATATCAGCAAAGCTGAGCAAAAGAATAAACAGCAGGCTGCACCTTTGCCCTATAATCTGTCCGCGTTGCAAATTGATGCAGCTAAACTGTTTTCATTGAGCGCTCAGGATACCTTATCGGTTTGTCAGTCCTTGTACGAAAAGCACAAACTGATTACTTATCCGAGATCGGATTGTCGCTATTTACCGACAGAACACTTTTCTCAGGCTAAACAGCTTACCTCGGCGATTTCAAACAATCTTCCGGCATTAGAAAAAGCATGTCAGCAAGCGAATCTAAATCAAAAAAGCAAAGCCTGGAACGATAAAAAAGTGGACGCACACCATGCTATTATTCCAACCGGAAAAAAAACCTCGGTGCAATTAACCGCAAATGAAGAAAAAATATATCAGCTAATTGCCAAACAATATTTAGTCCAGTTTTATCCCTCGTGGCAATATCAGGACAATCGGATCGAATGCCTGATTAAAAACGGTTTATTTGTTGCCAAACACAGGCAAACAACTGATTTAGGCTGGAAAGCCCTAATTGGCAGTACTAAAGATAAACAAAATGAAGCCGCCAAACCTGCGTTACCTAAAGTAAAAACCGGTGATATTTATCTTTGTACACATGGCGAGTTATTAGAAAAAATGACTCAAGCACCACAAGCTTTCACAGATGCGACTTTACTTGCAGCAATGACAGGCATAGCCCGCTATGTATCAGATCCGGCCATTCGGAAAATTTTAAAAGAAACGGATGGTCTGGGAACAGAAGCAACACGCGCCGGTATTATAGAGCTATTATTTAAACGCCGTTTTTTACTCAGACAAGGCAAACAAATTAAAGCCACTGAAACCGGACGTGCATTAATAGAGAGCCTGCCTGAGCAGTTAACACTTCCGGATATGACAGCTCAGTGGGAGGCATCACTTGAATCCATTTGTCAGCGTCAACTGAATTATCAGAGCTTTATTGAACCTTTATTAAATAACTTAACCCAGCTAGTTGAGCTGGCTAAACAGCCCCCCAACCAAAGTTTAATTGCTGCAGCTAAAAATCAGCCCAAAAAGCCAAACAAATTCAAAGGCAAATCCGGCTATAAAAAGAAATTCGGCTCAGCCAGAAAACGTACTTCTGCCGCATAAGTTGTTAATTTGTTGTAAAATTGACTAAGCGTTCACATTTTAACTCAACAGAATATGAAGTCTTGCACACAAATAGCGACATCTGATTGTGAAAAGCCCAAGTATCAACTTTAATTGAATTCAACTTAGTTCGATTTAACTGGCTATTTCAGCCGTTTTTTCTGGAGGAATTATGAAATATTTGAAGCCAAGTTTGTCAGCCATTGCACTTGCATTAGGTCTCGCTGCCTGTGGTGGCAGTTCTGACAGCTCAAATGAGCAAGAACAATCTGCACGATTTTCATTAGGGGTTTCAGATGCCGCCGTTGAAGGAGCGTCTGAGGTGAATATTTTTGTTCAACAAGTATTGCTACGCAATGATGCAGGTGAAGATACAGTCATTCCAACGCTGGATGATGACGATCAACCTATCAAAATTAATCTACTGGATTTTCAGGGTAGTGCAGCCTATCAGCTTATCTCAGATCTGGAAGTTGAAGCCGGTGACTACAACTGGATTCGGATGGATATCGTCAATGGTGTTGATACTAACTTTGAACAAACCAGTCATGTCGTGTTTGAAGATGCAAGTATCCGACCTTTAGTTGTGACTCGTAAAGGCAATGACGGTATCGGCGAAATTCAATTGAATGATTTTGAATTAAACCAAGGCAACAATGAGTTTGTGGTTGAATTTGATTTGAAAAAATCACTGGTGGATCCAAAAAATAATCAGGATATCAAGCTAAAACCAACGGGTGTTCGTTTAGAAAACCTGATTGCTTCAGGTCATATTGAAGGTTCAGTCAGTGGTACTTTAATTGGTAACTGTGAATCAGATAATGCTGAAATGTCCGGTGAAGGTGGTGTATTTGGGCATGCTGTTTATTTGTATGATGTCGACGTCACATCAGAAACCGCGTTAGATATTCAGGAAACTGATTCAGACTTCACGCCTCAAGCGACAGCCAACCTGGTATTAAATAATGAAACCGGTGACTATGACTTTGAATTCGGTTTTGTCGGTGAAGGTGACTACAACATAGGCTACACTTGCTTATCACACTTAGATGACCCAGAAAGTGCTGATGAAGATTTCAGCTTATATGCATTTGACGCTGAAAGTGTCAATGTTGCCGCCGCAGCAACTGCCTCAGCAGAGGTGGTGGTCGATGATACGATTATCGTCGAAGTGGAAGTTGAGACTGAAACTAACGCAGAAGCACAATAACCGAATTAACTGCGATAACTCAAAGAGAGAGTAGCGCTAAAAAAGGTGGCAGATGCCACCTTTTTTATTTTTAAGAACAAACAAAACAGCCTATTTCTTCTGTCAGGTACCTTAGACTCATTTGGTTAACTGACTTTAATCCAATTAACTTTGTATAAATCTTCCCTTCTGTCTTTAAAGTTTGTTACAGCGCCTTCGGCTCTCAGTTTTTTAAGGGCAGCTAAATCAACATCAGCAAACATCAGCATTTCTGTATTCGGGGTACTTTCTGACAAGACGGCATCATGCGGGAATGCAAAATCGGACGGTGTGAATACAGCAGACTGAGCATACTGTACATCCAGGCTATCAACGCTGGGCAGGTTACCGACACTGCCGGCAATGGCAACATAACATTCGTTTTCAATCGCTCTGGCTTGTGCACAGTGACGCACCCGTAAATAGGCATTGCGCGTATCGACCCAAAATGGGACAAATAAAATCTCTAAACCTTGTTCATTCAACAAGCGCCCAAGTTCCGGAAATTCAACATCATAACAAATCAAAATTCCGATTTTACCGGCATCTGTATCGAATACTTTAAGTTCATGCCCGCCTTCAATAACCCAAGCCCATTTTTCATGAGGTGTGATATGCAGTTTTCGTTGCTCATCAACCGTACCGTCCCGGCGACATAAATAACTGACATTATAAAGCCGGTTATCTTCCAAAAGTGGCATAGAGCCGGTAATGATATTGATGTTATAACTGACTGCCATTCGTGACATCTGGGTACAGAACTCTTCGGTAAACCCAGCTAAAAAACGAATAGCGGCGGCTCTGTCTGTTTCCGGACACAGCCCCATTAACGGTGCATTAAAAAATTCCGGAAACAGCGCAAAATCACTTTGATACTCAGATAAGGCATCAACAAAATATTCTACCTGCTGTAGCAAATCTTCAAAACTGGCGGCTTCACGCATTTGCCACTGAACAACCCCCAGCCGAGCTTGTGTTGCCCTGGTATCTACCACAGCCGCTTCTGGTTCATACATAATATTACTCCACTCAAGCAAAGTGGCGTAACCTTCTGATTTTTCATCTTCCGGCAAATATTTTCGTAATAAGCGTTTCACCTGAAAATCATTGGACAGCTGAAACGTTAAGATAGGATCATATATTTCTTTACGACTGACTGCTTTGATATACTCAGTTGGTTTGAGTTCGTCGCTGTACTTGTGATAAGCAGTAATACGTCCACCGGCCAGAATGGCTTTTAGATTATATTGCCGGCAAAGTTCTTTACGCGCATCATATAATCGTCGGCCAAGGCGAAAACCACGATAATCCGGGTGAATGAGCATGTCCAGTCCATAAACCGCATCACCTTTGGCATTATTTAAAATTTCACTTTGCGGGCCAATCAAATCATCATAAGTGTGGGGATTACTAAACCTGTCATAATCAACCAGCACAGACAGCGCAATACCCACCAGCTTATCTTCATCCATCAAACCAAGCTGGCCTTCGGGGAAATCTTCAATCAGTTGAAAAATGGTATTTTCAGGCCAGGCACCGCCTATATCGTTGTAAACCCGGTCCATCAGTATTTTTATTTGATCATAGTGCTCGGGTTCTAAATTAATCAGGCTTAAATGAAGGTCTTTAAGGCTCATACTTTTTCCTTAATTGAAAACTCATTCCCTTAACTTAAATAGTAACCCGGGCTTTCGTCAATTGTTTTTTAGTTTACTCAACTGCACTTAACCGTCTTTTGTGAATTGCACTGCGCATTGAAATTCCGGGTACCTGAATATAATGTGTCGCGGCCTGAATGTAATGTCCGACCTGACCCAGTTCTTTTTGATAAGGCTTAAAAATCAGTTCATCCAAATTAATACTAATGCCAACAAAAGTTTCTGTGGTTTTATAATCTGTATATGGCCTGTCGTTTTTATCAAATCCACGGGTTTGATAACCTAGTTGAAGTTCAATAAAACGCAGAGGGGTTGATTTTAAGCGCTCAAAGCCATTCAATTTAGCGACGGCTATATATTTCATCCCCGAATAATCAGTTACCGGATGAAACCCCTGCATGCCTTTTGAAGGCTTATATTCAATACGTAAATCGAGGGTATCACCAAGTATGGTGGGATATTTAGTTTTTAAATACGAAATGCCTATGCCTGTTGTATTGGCAATTAAATCTTGGGTACTAAAGCCATGATCATCAGAGTAGCCATCAAAGACCTCAACATACAACATCAGCGCCCAGGAATAATAAGCACTATATAAGGCAGCAGATTCCGGACTATAACCTTTGTCGGCCATCTGGTGTGTTAAAAATTCACTCATCGCATACGAGGAATATAAGTGGCCAAGCTTATCAGCGCCTCCACTACCGGTATCCATACCAAACCAGCCTTCGCTGTTAAATTTAAATTCAGCGCTGCCCCACGCCCATTCTTTCACGCCCAGGTAAGTGATTCCGGCAAATAGTCCACCAATTTCCAGCCAATTTTCTTTGCCTGCCTGTTGCCAGTTTTGGTATCTTTGAGAGGAATAGCTTGCGTGAGAACCCGGTTGCTGATCACTTGCATGTAATGAAAAGCTGAAGGAGCCAAGGATTAGGAAAAGTGAAAAAAACTTCATTATGTCTGCTTTAGTCAAAAGTACTATTATCTAACAGTCTGATCATTTTAACAATCTTCAAATTAATCAATATGTTAAAACTTGTAATCAAAACTGAACAAAAATTCAGCCCATCTCCCCAATTGATTTAGCGATAAAAGTTAAGCCTGTCGCTTTTTTGGTATAAAATAAAATTAGATGTTTTTTATTCGGCAGGTTATAAATTATGGCTATCAGCAGCGTAACGAATAGCATTAACGCAAATATTCTTAATAATACGTTTAACCAGAGTGAACCAAAAACCAACCCGGCAAATAATCTGCTTGAACAAGTCATAAACCAGCCGTATCAAAATCAAACTGCGACAAAAACGGATTTGCTGGCCGGTGTGGCTGAGCAACAGATTAGTCAAACATCAAAGATATTATCAGGATTGGGAAGCGGAGATACCTTAACGAACCAGTTAGTTTCATTTTCGGTTAATGCCAATAATCAGCTGGCAGCCGATCAGCTTCCTGATGAATACAGTAAAACTGTCGGCTCCATTATCGATTTAACGATTTAGGCGAGCATAAACCCAAATCTAAAAATAATAATCGATAGATGCATACAGAGCAGAGAAGTCACCTTCTCCCACATCACCGTTTGCATCAATATAACCATCCTGTGTCAGATACTCCAAATAAAACCAACCCGGTCCGTAGTTATAACTAACACCCGGAGCAAACGCCATCACACCATCTGCGGTATTGCCATCTGTATCTGTTTTAGCCCAGTTAGCATTTAAATAATAAAACCATTTATCCTGCTTATAACCCAGCTCAAACATAGCTCTATTATTTTTAATTTCATCGGCCAAAGCATTCACCGTACGGTAATTATCCGGTAATTCACGATTGACCATTAACCACTCAGCTTTGGCATAAAACTGATCAAACTGACCTATATAATAAAGCGCCAACGCATTATGATCGCCATTAACCGGATTTGGATTTTCAGTTGCAGCCAGACCCGAGTCAGTCAAGTCCTGTAATTTACCGGCCTGAACAGACAAGCCAACTTTATGTTGTTCGGTTAACTGGTAACTGGCATCAGCAACAAAAGTTTGCACTTTTCGGTAAGCGGTTGAGCTCCCCCAGTGACCATTATCATCGACTGTATCTGTACTGGTTTCGCCCCAGTCATCAGCGTGATAATAAGCCAAATTATAATTTAACCCGTCTCGTCTGGCTGAATATTTAATCCCGACATCCATCTGGTCGCCATAGCCGCCATGCAGCATATCACCCGGCCAGAAGTTCACGGTTTTCCAGCCAAATGGGATTTGGCTTTTACCGATATAAAGCTCACTTTGCTCATCAAACTGATATTTAATCCAGGCTTTATGCAGGGTAAAGTTATCACCACTGGAGTTATTGCTCGGGCTGGTAAAGGATCCCGGACCAATTCTTAATTCAGCTGAAAGAGACCAAGGTCGGCCTTCTTCAACATCATCGGCGTATAAAACTAAAGCTTCGTCAGCGACGTCTCCATAGGTGTCTTTGTCCCGTTCAACACTGGCATCACTGCCCTCATTAACATAACGATAATTAAACCAGATGCCACCGGAAAGGCTGGGGCTAGCCAACACAGGTGCAGTCATTGCACCACATAATAGTGCGGCAATCGGGATAGATGTGTAAGGTGATTTGAGTTTGCTTCCTTGGTATTTAATCATGCATGCCTCTTTCTCTTGTGGATTAATTGGCGGTATAAAATAGCGCATTGCCCAAGCCGGTTGAACAAGTTGGAGTCAATGCTTTTTACCTCTTGCTGAAATCTCGTATTTTCATGTAGCTTGGGTATAGTATAGCTAATCTGAAAGCTTTTGTTTTTCAGGCACTAAAACATTTAAAGATTTAGGCTGAACTTGGATCCTGAGTAATTCACACTGACGGTCTTCACCATCAACGACATATTTAAAGTCAGACAGGTTTTCACCCGCTAACTTTATTTCAATTCGGGTTGCATGCCTGTGTTTAATATCATCATTAAAACTTTCATCTGTCATGCCTGATAATGCCAGTTCTAACAGGTTGATAATAGGCTCACTGACAGATTCTGTATGCGGTATCCAAGTAATGTCGAGTTTGCCGTCCTGTAAATCCGGCATCCCCTTGCCATGCGCAAGCAAAGTCGTAATAGGCGCGGCATTGGCCACCGTTAAGCTATTGACCGTTATCGTTTCAGCTGCTTCATCATCCAGCTTTATGGTTAACTCAATCGCTTCATTCTGGCTTACAGCACACCACAAACCATGTAAATACGCAAACTGGCCATGTGCATTTTTAGCCTTTCGGCTTGCCTGCTCTATCATTTTTTGTTCAAAGCCTATACCGGCAAGCAATAGCATCAAATCGTCATTGCAACTGGCAGTATCAATTTTTTCGCTATAGCCCTCAATAATATTCAGGCACGCAGATTCTATCGGAATGACTTTAGCTTTAATGCCCCATAAAACATGACTTAACGCATTGGTTGTGCCTAACGGAACTATCCCCAAATGAGTATTGGTATTGACCATAGCCGAGGCAACTTCGTTGACAGTGCCGTCTCCACCGCAGGCAATAATAGTTTGGGAGCCTGCCTCCACTGCTTGCCGAGCTAATGATTTAGCGGAGATATTTTCAGTCGTTTCTTTGATTGTTAGCGCAAAATAATCAGATAACAGAGATTCAATATAATCTTTGTGCTCTTGCCATTTTTGCCCACCGGCAACGGGATTAACTATCACCCAAGCTGTGTTTTTAATAACCAACTGCTTGCGCCGGTAATAACGCACTAAGCGTCTGTATTGCTTTTTATTCAGCTTGGCGGTTTCGCGAATGGCCTGAATTTTTTCCAAAGCCTGGTCCACCGTCAAATTCGGATTTTGGCTCAGTAAATAAGCCGCCATAATAAAGACTGAGCGACCGCGTCCAAGGGCACAATGGATTACAATTGCGTTATCTGCTTTTTGATGTGTTTGCAGCCAGTGCAAGGCTTTGGTGACTTGCGCTAAACTAGGTACAGAATGATCCAGAATTGGCAAGTTCAAATAATCAATATCTTCTCCCAACAGGCTGATATCAAGAGAATTAAATTCTGCGGTAACATCCAAAACGGCAGTAATTTTATTGTGCTTCATTTCCTCAATATCAGACGGAAATAAACGCCGTGCTAAAAATAAGTTATCACTGATTTTTTGCAATGCGGGTACAGGATCACTATTACGCGCAAAGCTGTTATAAAGTTGGGTAAAAAACAAAAAAGGAATAAACATCCAGCGAGTATAGAGCGGAATCGTTCCCGTCTGGCGTTTACGAAAAATACTCGGGTTATTAAAGACATAAGCCACACTCACAGCTAAAAAAGATAGCGAACACCAGACAAAAAATAATTGAAAATAAATATTCTGGGTCAGGACGGTCAAAAACATAAAAATGCCGGTCACTATCAAATAAAACTGGGGATGAAACATCGGCATAAACTCCTGTAACTATTTATTCTTTCACTGGAATATGGGGCATACATGTCACAAATTAACATTAAATGCAGTGTTAAAGAAAGTTAATCCGGTATAACAGATGCTAATTAAATTCTAGATAAATATCAGGGAAATACAAAGTTAACTGCAAGCTTTTAGATTGTAGGTAAAGTCGCCTTGGCAAACGTCCGTATAGACGAAGACCAAAGCTGATTACCAAATTTTAAATATCCATGCAGTTTGCATAATAAGTCACAGTCGCGGGCCAGTCCGAAAAAACGCCAAGTACGCCGATATCTTTTGCCAGCACATCCAATAATTCATAGACAACCCCCTCATTGTCTATGGCATCCGCTATGCTTTGATAATACCAGTCAGCCCCTTCGCTTAATTTACCCGAACGCTCCAGTGACCAGGTTATAATGTTTAATCCGGCAGCATTGGCCGCTTTGGCATATTCTGAAGGAAGAATATTTCCATCACCGTCAGTTGTAACCAGAACCCATAATGGCGGTGCTATAATTTGCACGCCATCGGCTTTAAGCGTTTGCATCGACGGCGCAAATGAATTGATATTTTGCGGATCAAACCCGTCCACACTATAACGTCCGTCTAAATAAACAGCTTGAGTACCAAAATCAGCTGTACTGTTAATCCAGTAGTCTACATCTTCCAAATTAAAGGACTGCGCAAATACATTTTCAGCAGGAACACCAGCTTCAATATACTCATCAATCATTTTTTGAGCATAATCCTGCTGGCTCATACCATCATATGGCATCACAACCTCAGGGGCTTTCAATTCAGGCGTCATCTTAACCCCGGTCGTTTTAAACAGTTCAATGCTTTCTTTATGGGTCATTAAAGTCCCACAGGTTGCATGTAAATCAGTGCGCCATTTTGCGGTGCCATCCATATATTCCTCAGCAGTCTTCGCCTTGGTATTTGCGCCATCCATTTTCCCACAAAGTGATTTAAATTCAGCCAGCGTAATATCACTGGTACAGCATCGCGCATTCGCGGCAACCCCATTTTTAGGATCGCCCGGCGTAAAAGGCACCGAACATTTAGCCGCGAGTTCAGGTTTGCTTAAAATATTCGTTGTCGTATGCAGATCACATTGCGCGTGGCGACAAACCAGTTGCTTATCTTTGGTAAAGGTAACATCACACTCAACAATGCCGGCGCCAGAATATATCGCCGCCTGATAAGCTTCTTTGGTATGTTCAGGAAACATCATAGACGCGCCTCTATGGCCTATGCTCCATTCCGTGCGATAAAATTGATTATCCTTACATTGTGCCAGTTTGCTTTTTAACGGACTATCTGTCATCTGATCGACTAAAAATAATGGGCGGGCACCAATATGGGACAAAAAACTTTGCATCTCATTCATATTTTGGTTTTTAGCTTGAGTATCCGTATTAGTTTCCATCGAACACGCGGTTAATATCCAAGCGGTTAAAAAGAAGGATATCAAGGGTATTTTATTAATCAGTCTTTTCATGTGTTTCCTTCCTGTTTAAAAGCAATGAAATGCTGTCGTTATAAAAACAGCTAAACTTAGTGGTTAAAAATCAAGCAACTCAAACATACAAATCAAACATGAAAATCAAAAGACGTTTCAATTAAATAAAAATGTTGAAGCTATATCAGAGCTTAGTTGGAATTGATGATTATAAGTACAGGTTAAAAAAAATTATCACCTGCCTGGATTGAAGATGCTTGCAAATTAAACAATTAAGTTTTAAAGTTTCAATAATTTCTGAAACTTTAAACATCGAGAAAATTAAATGACACCCAAAATTCAATCTTTTGTTATGCATTGCGGTGAAATGGGTAGCCGTTGGGGATTTAACCGTACCATTGGTCAAATGTGTGGATTATTAGTGATTTCAGAGCAGCCACTCACAGCCAATGAAATCTCAGACAGGCTCAATATTTCACGCGGTAATGTCAGCATGGGAATTAAAGAATTGCAGTCGTGGCGTTTAATTCAGGTTCAACATAGACCCGGTGATCGTAAAGAGTATTATTCCCCGGCGGGCAGTATCTGGGATATGGCGTTAAGAGTATTTGAAGAAAGACGCAAACGTGAAGTCGATCCAACCTTAAGTCTTTTACGTGACAATATGCTGGATGCACCGGCCAACTCAGAAGAAGCTTATGCCCAAGCCAAAATGCATGAAATTCATGATCTGTTAGATGCCTTAACTCACTTTGCCTCAGAGCTGCCTAAAATGGGACCAGAAAGGTTACACAGCCTGATGAAATTAGGGGCGGGCGTTGGCAAAGTATTGGATATGAAAGATAAATTTTTAAAGGCAAACAAATAAAATTTGCCAAACGTGAGGCAGTGATTTAGCACTGCCAGATTAATTCAACAGACTTGTCTAGGAGCAGGTTATGCTTGATACCTTAATGCTTTCGCGCATTCAGTTTGCAGCGAATATTAGTTTTCACATCTTATTTCCAACGATCACCATAGCATTGGGCTGGTTTCTATTTTATTTCAAATTGCGCTCTAATATCAGTGGCGATCCTATCTGGATGCGCGCCTATCGTTTTTGGGTCAAAATATTTGCGTTAACTTTTGCGCTGGGCGTGGTCACCGGCATTACTATGTCTTTTCAGTTTGGCACTAACTGGCCCGGATTTATGGAAAAAGTCGGTAACATTGCAGGCCCCTTATTAGGATATGAAGTATTAACCGCTTTCTTTCTCGAAGCCACGTTTTTAGGCATTATGTTATTCGGCATTAACCGGGTACCGCCAAAGGTACATACTGTGGCGACTTTTATTGTCGCAGCCGGTACAACTTTATCTGCGTTCTGGATTTTATCACTTAATTCCTGGATGCAAACTCCGGCCGGATTTGAAATGCGGGATGGTGTCGCTCATGTAACAGACTGGTTTGAAGTTATTTTTAACCCGTCATTCCCGTATCGCTTTACGCATATGTTGCTGGCCTCTGGGCTAACGGCATCCTTTTTAATTGCCGGTGTCAGTGCTTACCGTATTATACGTGGCGACTCAAAACGCGCACCTCAACTCACTTTAAAAACAGCGCTCACTGTCGCTTGTTTACTTGCACCTTTACAGTTATTTGTTGGCGATATGCACGGCTTAAATACACTAGAACATCAGCCACAAAAAGTCGCAGCAATGGAAGGCGTTTGGCACACCGAAAAAAATGTGCCCTTGCTATTATTTGCGCTGCCGGATGAAGCCGCCAGAACCAATCATTTTGAACTGAAAATCCCTAACCTCGCGAGCCTGATATTAACTCACAAAATGGACGGTGAAATTAAAGGGCTAAACGAATTTGAAGGCAAACATCCACCCGTTGCACCTGTTTTCTGGGGTTTTAGAGTTATGGTCGCCATGGGCATGCTGATGATTTTTATTGCTCTGTTTAGCCGGTATCAATTGTGGCGAAACCAACAGCTTTCGCCTTGGCTGTTAAAAGCTGTGTTTGCAATGTCATTCTCCGGCTGGATAGCTACACTGGCGGGTTGGTATGTAACAGAAATCGGTCGCCAGCCTTATCTGGTTTCTGGTGTATTAACAGTGCAGGAAGCCGCAACCGATATCGCCCCGGCCAATGTCGGACTATCACTCAGCCTGTATTTAATCTTATATGCAATTTTGATGGCGGCTTATTTGCACACTGTATTTTTAATGGCGCGAAAAGCGGTTGAAATTGAAGATATCAGTTACGAAGAAATGCAAAAAGCCAACTTTCAACATGAAAACCAAACCGGAGTAAATCATGTTTAGTGCAGATACATTAGCCATTATATTTGTCGGTTTGATGGGACTTTCGGTTCTTTTATATGCCATTTTAGACGGATACGATTTAGGCGTCGGGATTTTATTGCCACTGGATAACGAAGAAGACAGTGACGATATGATAGCGTCTATCGGTCCTTTCTGGGATGCCAACGAAACCTGGCTGGTGATGGCGGTTGGTGTCTTATTAATTGCATTTCCGAGTGCACACAGCTTTATATTAAAAGAGCTTTATATACCGGTCGCCATATTATTAATTGCCTTAATTTTACGTGGCGTTGCATTTGATTTCAGAGTTAAGGCCCATTTTAGTCACAGAGCATTGTGGAATAAAGCCTTTAAAGTCGGCTCTGTTTTAGCTGCGCTCAGTCAGGGGTACATGCTTGGCATGTATATCATGGGTTTTGAACACAGCTGGCAAAGCTTTGCGTTTAGCGCTTTGAGTGGTTTAGGCGTGGTCGCCGCTTACAGCTATATTGGTGCTTGCTGGCTGGTCATGAAATCAGAAGGCAAACTGCAAAAGCAAGCCACGCTATGGGCGCGTAAAGCCGGACGCTTCAGTTTTATAGGCGTACTGGCAGTTTCAATTGTCAATCCACTGATCAATCCAAGTGTATTTGAGCGCTGGTTCAGTTTACCTAATATTATTTTATTACTGCCGCTACCGGCGTTTTGTTTTGTTCTGTTTTTAATTATCGACCGGCTGCTCAAACGTATGCCGTTTAAAGAAGATGCCAGCTGCTGGATCCCTTTTGTTGGCGCCATTATGATATTTTTCCTTTGTTTTAATGGTCTCGCCTTTAGCTTTTTCCCGGATATAGTGCCTGGTAAAATAACCATCTGGCAAGCCGCTGCCGCACCTGAATCCTTAAGCTTTATCTTATGGGGTGCCATGCTCGTTATCCCCTGTATTCTGGCTTATACTGTTTACTCCTACCAGGTATTCTGGGGTAAAACCAAAGCGCTCAGATATTATTAATTTAAATGTGACACATGAGATATTTTTTAGCCATAGAGCCAGACGCGCAAACGAAACTTAAAATTGAACACTGGCGGGATAAATATTTACCGCCTTTTTCAGCGCCGGTGCCTGCGGGTAATTTCCATATTACGCTGACATTTTTAGGTCAGGTAACGGAAAATCAGCTGGAACGGCTCAGCGAAAAAATCAGTCAACAAAAATTACCACGTCAGTTTGAGCTGACTTTAAATACTCAGGGTTATTTTGCTAAACCCAAAGCTTTCTGGCTAGGCAGTGAACAGATTCCGGATGCGCTAATCAAGCTGACCGGAATAACCGGGCAAGCAGCACGATTTGCTAAAATAAACATACAAGAAAGGCGCTATATTCCGCATCTAACGCTGGCCAGAAAATGTAAAACAGAACCACCGCAAGCTTTGTTAGCGCCTGAATTCACAACTAAAATTACCGAAATGGGACTATACGAATCAATATCTACACAAAATGGCGTGCGTTACCCCAAACGTTTTAGCTGGAAGTTAGCACCCGGATTTTCACACAGAGGCTAAGCCAGCAATGCATTCATAGCAAGAGGGTATACAAAATATCCGTTTGGCTAATGTCACATCTGAATTTTTAATGCAAATATTTATATTCCTTTTTTAAATCGAGCAAGTTAAACTTAACCAATTGAAATATAAGCTCTTTTTTAATATCGAAAAAACCGAATAAGGTTATCGAATCTAACCGTTATACAGATTAAGTTCAAACCCCTAATATTCTCCTTGTCGAAACGAAACAGGTTTCACTCACTACTCATTTTCATTAAAGGAGAAGTCAAATGACTCAATCAATTATCAATACAAAAATTAAAGAATTTAACGCAACTGCTTTTCACAAAGGTGACTTTGTAGAGGTTTCAGACAAAGATCTTGCAGGTAAATGGTCTGTTGTTTTCTTCTACCCGGCAGACTTCACTTTCGTATGTCCGACTGAGTTAGGCGACTTAGCTGATTATTACGAGCAGCTTCAAGGTATGGGTGTTGAAGTGTATTCAGTATCTACAGATACCCACTTCACTCATAAAGCATGGCACGATACGTCTGATACTATCGGCAAAATCAACTTCCCAATGATTGGTGACCCAACAGGCCGAATTTCTCGCAACTTTGGTGTCATGATCGAAGAAGACGGTTTAGCTTTACGTGGTACTTTCGTAATCAATCCAGAAGGCGAAATTAAAGTAGCTGAAGTTCATGATTTAGGTATTGGTCGTAGCGCTAAAGAGCTGGTACGTAAAATCCAGGCAGCTCAATACGTAGCAGAGCACGACGGTGAAGTATGTCCTGCAGCTTGGCAGCCAGGTGAAGAGACTTTAGCACCTTCTTTAGACTTAGTTGGCAAAATTTAATGATGGCTTGGGAAGCGAATATTGACGCAAAAACGCTGTAAATATATCCCTATAAGCTTGGATTTTTCTTTAAATATTCAGCCTCCCGATCCGAAGTTAACCTGAAGCCGTAAAGCGGCTTCAGGTTAACCTTTACTTTAAATTCTTACTTTAAATTTTTTTATCTTGGAGTTGTTATGTTAGACACTAAAATTAAGCAACAATTAACCAGTCACTTTGCAGGCCTAAAACATAAAGTAGAATTGCTATTGTCGCTCGATGACAGCGCCAAGGCAAAAGAATTAAAAGGTCTGGCAGATGACTTAGCCACCGTCAGTCAAAACATTGAAGTAAAAGATTCAACTAATCCGGCAGATCGTAAACCTATGATGTGGGTACGCGATACAGCCAATAATACTCAGGCAGGTTTCGCTGGCGTCCCTATGGGCCATGAATTTACCTCTCTTATTCTAGCGGTTTTACAGGCAGGCGGTCACCCGGTTAAACAAAGCGCAGAAGTGATTGAACAGATTCGTTCAATTGAGGGTGAATTCAAGTTTGAAAGCTATATTTCACTGAGCTGTCAGAACTGCCCGGAAGTAGTACAGGCATTGAACTTACTGGCGTTACTTAACCCGAATATCAGCCATGTCATGATAGACGGCGGCGTATTTGGTGACGAAGTAAAAGATCGCAATATAATGGCAGTGCCTTCAGTCTACCTGAACGGTGAATCATTTTCACAAGGTCGAATTGCATTGGCAGAAATTCTAAACCGGATTGATTCAGGCGCCGCTGAAAAAGAAGTTGCAAAGATTAACCAAAAAGCGCCTTACGATGTCTTAGTTGTAGGTGGTGGTCCGGCAGGGGCGGCCGCTGCGATTTATGCAGCGCGTAAAGGCTTACGCACAGGTATAGTGGCTGAGCGTTTTGGCGGACAAGTGATGGATACGGTTGGCATTGAAAACTTTATTTCAGTGAAAAAAACCGAAGGTCCAAAATTGGTTGCCGGACTGGAAGAACACGTCAAAGACTATGATGTAGATATTATTCAACAGCAAAGAGCGAGTTCTATTAGCCGTAACGATTTAGTTGAAGTTTCACTTGAAAGTGGCGCTCAGGTTTCAAGTCAATCCGTCATTATCGCAACGGGCGCACGCTGGCGCAAAATGAATGTGCCCGGAGAAGCTGAATATAGTGGCAAAGGTGTAGCTTACTGCCCGCACTGTGACGGCCCTTTATTTAAAGGTAAAAAAGTGGCTGTAATTGGTGGTGGTAATTCAGGGATTGAAGCCGCAATTGATTTAGCTGGCATTGTTGAGCATGTCACTGTACTTGAGTTTGATACAAAATTGCGTGCTGATGAAGTGCTGCAAAATAAAGCGCGCTCTATGGGCAACATAGATATTATTACTCAGGCAATGACAACTGAAGTACTGGGCGATGGTAGCAAAGTAACCGGCCTGACTTACACAGACAGAGCAACTGATGAATCAAAATCAATTGAGCTGGCGGGTATTTTTGTGCAAATTGGCTTAGTACCTAACAGTGAATTTTTAGATGGCGATATTGATCTAACTAATCGAGGTGAAATTATCATCAATGAAAAAGGGGAAACCTCAATGCCGGGTGTATTTGCGGCAGGGGATGTCACCACAGTGCCTTATAAGCAAATTATTATTGCGATGGGTGCAGGTGCAACCGCATCACTCAGTGCATTTGATTTCCTTATCCGTCAGGCTCCACTTGAAACGGAAAGCAAAGGTGAAAAAGCCGCTTAACCGATAGATTAACAAAAACCTAAAGCCAGCGTCGAACGCTGGCTTTATATTGTTTATACGCATCACCAAACTTAGCCAACATATAACGCTCTTCGGGTTTAATCTGAAAGCGATTCATATATAACCAATAAAAGACGAGCCCAACCATAGCCAGCCAGTTATTGAGAAAACAAAACCAACCAAACAAGATAAATAAAAACCCTAAATACATTGGATTGCGGGTAAATTGATAAATCCCCTCTGTTACCAAGTGTTCAGTTGCATCCGGATGACGTGGATCCAGTGTTGTTCTGGCACGACGAAAACTAAAAGCACCGGATAAAACAATGAGCGTGCCAATCAAAACAAAAGCTATGGCCAGATAGTGACTGCCGCCTAAACTAAATTTCAACTGAGGCATTAGCCAAGCCACGGCTTTCATTATAGCTGCCGCAATAAACACCACGCCCACGGGAATAACTTTTAATTCAAGTTTATCCAACCCCACTCACACCTCCATTTTATTTTGATTGTTTGCAGAGCGCCATGTATCGCACTAAAGGCTACCCAGAGTGAAACGGGCAAAAGCCCGCTCTACAAACAATATTTTTGTAAACATTCAGCCAGTTTTTTCATATCCAAGGGTTTGGCAAGATGCGCATTAAATCCAACTTCAACGGCTCTGGCTTTATCTTCTGGCATCACATCCGCTGTCAGCGCAATAACAGGTAAATCATCATAGTCTGCCACTTTTCTGATTTCGGTTGTCGCCTGATAGCCATCCATGACTGGCATCTGGCAATCCATCAAAACTAAATCAAACGCTTCTTTCTTAACTAACTCCAGCGCCAGTTGACCATTTTCGACCAATTTGACTTCACAGCCGTAAGTATTCAGCATTTCACTGATAACGATTTGATTAATTTCATTATCTTCAGCGACCAATAGTTTTTTACCCGATAAATCCAACTGATTGGATTCCATTTTTTGCTCAGGAGGCTCAAAATTAATGCCTAATCTAACCCGGATAGTAAATACAGAACCTTTGCCTTTTTCACTTTCCAGCTCAATATCTCCGCCCATGAGTTGAGCCAGTTCTTTAGAAATCGCTAACCCTAAACCAGTACCACCAAATTTACGTGAGGTTGACGCATCCGCCTGAGAAAAAGCATTAAAAATTTCAGCCTGAGCTTTAGGGGTAATCCCTATACCTGTATCTTTCACAATAAACTGAACGGTCGCAAACGCTTTATCCCGCTCTATCAGCTCAGCCGATAAACAAATGCCGCCGGATTCGGTAAATTTAAGCGCATTACTGCATAGGTTTATTAAAATTTGTTCAATTCTGACAGGATCACCTGTATACCAGAGCGACTCAGGCAAATTGTCTTTAACCTCCCAGGTCAGCTGTTTACGCGATATCCCGGACTCAAACATAATACGGATATGTTCAAGTGTTTGATGAAGATCCACATTAACTTGCTCTAATACCAGCTTTTCAGATTCAATTTTCGCAATATCTAAAATATCATTCACTATGCCTAGCAAGGTCGTAGAAGACTGCTCAATTTTATAAATATAGTTAGTTAATTCCTGATGTGACTGGGTTTGTCTGGCAAGCTGAGAAAATCCGATTACAGCATTTAACGGGGTGCGAATTTCATGGCTCATATTAGCTAAAAAACGGCTTTTCGCCAGATTAGCTTCGTCTGACTGTTGCTTTGCCTTTGCCAATGACACAGTCCGCTCTTCCACCATATTATTTAATAAAAATTGACGGCTGTTCATCATCAGTATTAATAAAATCACAAAAGCGACAATAAAGAGCTGAGCAATTAATAAAACAAATGCAATTTGATTGTGAAAATGGCTAATAAATTCAGGATTTACCTGTAAATATAACTGCCAAGGCTGGCCAACTTGTTCAAAGTTTTGAATAGTGACCTTATTTTGCTGATCTAACGACAGGCTAGCTGATCCTGTATTGCCGGAAAAGACCTTATTACGGCCTTTTTCAACCAGTTCATAAAAAAACATTTTTTTATGATTTGGTTTAATCGACTGAGCAATAACCTCTTCCACCATAAAAACACCAGTGGCATAGCCCATCAGCTCCCGTTGAAAAATCCGGCTGTCTTCATTTTCATAAATCAACTGATAAACCGGAGCAAAAATCAGATAAGCAGATTCAGGTTGAGTGGATTGCACTAATTGTATAATCGGCGTTGCTTTGGGCACTGACTGATTAGCCGCCAAACTCAATACCTGCTTTCTATCCATCCGGGAATTTACATTAAACCCGATTGCTTGCCGGTTATTAGCCAGTGGGACAACATATTTGACAATAATCAGAGGGTCGTTTGCTTTCAGAGGCTCACCGCTTAAATTGGTTGTAAATTCATATTCAGCCGACAGAGCTTCAAAAAAGCGATTAGCCTCTGGTTGTGCAATTGTCTGATTCCAGGATAACGCCCGAATTGAATCATTTTTTTCCAAAATAGGCGTCGCTAACCTTTCAAACATGTGTCTGTCTATAGAAGGGTTATTTTGAATCAGATTTGCCAAGCCCTGAATATGAGCCAGACTCTCATTAATCTGGCGGTGTAAACTGTTGGATATAACATCTAATTCACGTTCAACTAAATCTTCCGCATTCTGATTATTGTTAGTTGAAAAAATCAGGGTAATAAAGATCACTATGATAAATAAAAACAGAGGGGTAATAATCAATAAATAATCACGCTTACGGCTATTATTCACCGATTTGAGGTTAATTAAAGCTAATAAAAACGGGGTTGCCAGCAAGACACCTAACGAGTCCCCGGCCCACCATAACACCACATTTTCCCAATGATTATCAATGCTGTAATTCGGATTAAATAAACTTAGAGCGTAAACCCCGATATTGGATGAAATCAAATTCACCAATAAACCCACACCAAATACAAACACCAGTGCCAGCCTGTCTGATTTTAGTGCCAGTATATCCCCTGTGTAACGACGTAATACCAAACTGCCAACTGCAGCCTGAAGCGTAGAGCCAATCCCGATTAAAGCGACCTGATTCACTAAATCTGGTGAAATTGAATAAAAGCTAAAATCCGGCTGAGAAAAGAGGTTAAAACAAACCGAACTAATAAACACCGCAGGAAAAAATCGCCACCACCAGATATAACAACCCACCAGCGCAATCCCGGAAGGCAACCAAATAGGGACAACCTGAGTTTGTGCAGATATGTCGGACAATAAAACTCCGGCAAAGTAATAAGCAAATGCAAGCGCAAAATATAACCAAATATTTTTAGACGGGCCAATCAGACTGGGCACTAACAAGCTTCCTTTAGGATATATTCGAGAAATCTAGTTTCAGTTTAGTCGCTGAGCACAAAAGGTTAAATGCAAACCTGATATAAATTTGATTCAGAGCAGATTAAAAATCATAAGGGCTGTCTTTTTAATCTATTTTTCAGAATGCCCTGATAGTTTTTTTCCGTTTTCATTTAACCCGATTTTGGCTCAAACTGCTTGTATTGTTAATCAAAACGAGGAAAAGGCAATGCGTAAAATTAAATCCTGGGTAAAAATCATCAAACCCAAACAACCGGCGAAACAAACATGTAACTATGCAAACAACTATTATGGTGATCAGGTTTGCCGTTAATCATAATAAATTGGCTTTACAGGCCCGGAAATAAATCAGTTGTCACTCCGGGCTTCACACATCTAATAACACCCCCTCAGGTAACCTCATTACCTGTCTGAGAAACAATTTGAACCGCCTGCTTAGACCAACACATCACTCTAAATCCACTTTTTAATAACCATATCAAATAAAAAGCAAACTACCTTTACCTAACTACAACCGAATTACAGAAACGACTATAGCTCTGACAGCGACTATGCTCCGGCAGAAGCGTTAGTTGAAAAAGCGGATTTATTAGGCTTAACTGTACCGGAAATGACAGTATTAGTCGGTGGTATGCGTGGTTTGAATGCAAACTTTGAGCAATCAAGCCATGGTGTATTCACTAAACGTCAACACGCTCTGGTTTCGGCGAGTATTGCGGCAATTTGGCGGACTTTTGTAAGCATTGTTTTTCACCCCTGAAATGCATGAATACAATATAAGCTAGGTTGGAGTTTATTTGGGAAGGTAGGCTCAGTACCAATATGCTCGCCTTTTATGAAGGCTTATTTTCAAGCAAAGGCAACCTAGAGTTGCCTTTTTTATTTAGTCGCTTTTTATTTAGCCTTTTATTTAATCCACAACTTGTCTGTTTCTGCCGCATTTGTTAAGTTGCGAGTCTCTTTAATCTTGTCACTCCCTGATACATGGAAATTCCGGCGAATACTCCCGAGCTTGCGATCAAGTTATACCAAAGCTACCAAACCTTAAGCAAAGATGAGCAGCTGCTATTACGACTTTTAGCCATAGTTTATAAGCCGGTTAATAAATCCCATTTGCGTAGTTTATTGGCATTAACCAATACAGCTGAACTGAGCCAAGTTGAAGATTTATCTGAATTTCTGTCCAATCAAAAACTAACCCATTTATTCAATGAAAACCTACTACAGCAAGATACCAGTGGCATTCGGATAAATACTTTATTAATTAACAAACTGGCTGAAATAAGTGCGTGTTCGGGTGAGTTTAAACTATTAGTTAATATCGCTGAGCAAATCATGCCAGTCACCAGTGGTTTAAACTGGCAGGAGCAAAAACTCAATGAACACAGACTATTAAGAGACTTTTATTATCTCGGAGAAATTAATAATTTTGAGCGCTTACTCAGTTTTCATAAAAACCCACAACAAGTTGACCGTCATAAAAATCAGGTTTTAGTCGAATTATTTTTTCAGCCTTTTGATTTAAAAAGCTTTTTAAAACTGCCGGATAAAATACAGTATCAGGCGTTTGCAGCCTGGCTTAAAAATCAGCAAATCCATGGTTATAACAATACCTATTCGCTTGAATGTTTAGATCAGGTGGTTTACCACAATCCAAATAATCTTGAGCTTAAGAGTTTATTAACCGAACAATATTTATTAACTGCGAATTTAAGCTTATTTAAACAATGGCATAGGCAAGAAGCGTTAACGAGTTATTCGCTGCAACTCTCTGCAACTTATGAGTTATTAACCGGTAATCTTGAACTTGCAATCCAATTATTTGAAAAATCGATTCAAGCCAAAAACAAATACGTCCGCCGTAAAAAACAATATTTAGCCGACTATTTCGGTTATTTTTATAAACTGGCGTTAATGATTCAGGCTAATCAAGCTGAAATAAAACATTATGAAACCGCACTCAATCAAATTGATTTTGAGCAATGCGAACGGTCAATAAATGCTGACTTTTGCCCACTCAGCCAATCTATGATCTGGGGTATTAATTGTTTGCAGTCAGGCAAAGCTTATTTGTTAGATATTGCCCGCTACCGCGATATTGAACCTCAATTGCCACTCATCTTCCATCTAATTTGTTTAACCTATGGTTTAACCAAAATTTGGCACAAAACAGACTTAACGACAGCCGATAAAAAACAACTCAAGACTAGCCTGACATTTTTCCAACAGGCTGGCCTGAATTTATTTAGCTTAATGACAGAGCAGGTTTTGGCTTTTCCTGAGCTATTAGCAAACACCTCAGCCAATCAGCAGCCAAACGAAAGCCAACCAACAGATAAGCTGATTAATTTTACCGTGCAAATTGCGCCTAAAGAAAAATGGGAACTGGCGCTTGATAAACTTATCGCACTGGAAAATAATCCGAAATCAACAACCGCAACAGAAGAACAACAAACACGCCTGATTTGGGAAATAACTCAAAGCCGATTTGGTATTAACCTAAGTCCAAAAGAGCAAAAACAGTCTAAATCTGGCTGGAGCAAAGGCCGGGCAGTGTCTCTTAAACGTCTGTACCACGAAGCCAGCAGTTTTGATTATTTAACCGAAAAAGACAGAAAAATTAGTACCGCTATCGGTTTACAACAAAGTTTTGGCTACTACAGCAAAAATGAATACTTTTTAGAAGGTGCAGAAGCTTTACTCGCCGCTGTTGGCGCGCCTAATCTATATTTAAATTATGATTTAAATAAACCCGTTGAGCTGATTGAAAAGCCACCCGAAATTTTAGTCAGTCAGCATGGTGAGCAAATTTGCTTTAGTCTGGAACAGACACCCGAGTTTGATTTAGATACCAGCATGCCTTATGCATTTTATGAAATTAACTCAAGCACTTGGGGCATTACTTTATTTAATGCTCAGCACATTCAAGTCGCCCAGATTATTGGTGAAACCGGATTACTTGTACCTATTCAAGCCAAAGACAAAGCCTTAAAAAGTATTTCAGCAATTGCACCACTTTTGAATATACATTCGGATATCAGTGAACTGGAAACCGGACTCGAAACCATAGCGCCTGATCCGCATTTATTTATTAATATTCAGCCTTATTTGCAGGGGCTTGAATTTAATTGTGTGGTTATGCCATTTGGTGAACAAGGTCCGGCAATGAAACCGACAATCGGCAGCTTGAACTTAACCACTCAAATTGATGGTAAAAGACTTGCCACCCTGCGAGACCTGATTGCAGAGCAAAAATTATTAGACGCTTTAGATAAATATTGTCCGGCGTTTTTAGCCATGCCGGATACCACTTTGCGTCAGGATGAAATGCAAGATGCGCTCGATACACTTGAACAGTTAGAGTCGTTGCTCAATCAAACGCCTGCGCCTTTTGCATTTAAGTTACGCTGGCCAAAAGGCAAAAAGCTTAATTTATCTAAACCGTTAAAAGCCGAACACTTACAACTGGCCGTGAATAAAAAGCACGAATGGTTTGAGTTAGAAGGCCATTTGCAAGTTGATAATCAAGAGGTTATCGAACTCAAAAAATTATTAGAAACGGTTTCGGCAAGCAAAGGCCGATTTATTCAACTGGATAATAATCAGGTGCTGGCGTTATCTCAGGATTTACGTGCCAGACTGGAGCAAATAAACCATGCGACAGATCAAGGAGAATTCCATCCGCTCGCCAGCATTGCGGTTGATGAAGCAACCCAAGGCATGCGTTTAAAAACCCTGCACGCTTGGCAAGAACAAACGCAAAAAATGCATGAGTCCAATCAAATTAAACCCAAAGTGCCAAATACTTTGCAAGCGCAATTACGCGATTATCAAATCGATGGATTTGTCTGGATGTCGCGCCTCGCTCATTGGGGAGCCGGTGCTTGTTTAGCCGATGATATGGGCTTAGGTAAAACCTTGCAGGCATTGGCTATTTTGCTGCAACGCGCACCAAATGGTCCGGCATTAATCATAGCGCCCACATCCGTTTGTTTTAACTGGGTACAGGAAATCGAAAAATTTGCGCCTACCCTCAATATCAAACTATTTGCCGATTCAGTAACAGCCGATGCCAGAATCGAACTGATACACAATTTAAATCCGTTTGATTGTGTCATTATTAGTTATGGTTTATTGCAAAGAGAATGCGAATTACTCAGCAATGTGCACTGGTGTACCATTGTAGCGGATGAAGCGCAGGCCATTAAAAATCCACTCACTAAACGCAGTAAAGCCGCGTTTAAACTGACAGCTGATTTTAAAATCATAACCACAGGTACACCAATTGAAAATGATTTAACTGAGCTGTGGAGCTTATTTAAATTTGTTAATCCGGGTTTACTCGGCAATTTAAAAATCTTCGGAAAACGCTATATTCAACCGATTAACAATGCCAAAGAAGATAAACAAGCGGCGCGTAAAGCGCAAAATGGTTTACGCCATCTAATTAAACCTTTTATCTTAAGACGGATGAAAAATCAGGTACTGACAGAATTGCCGCCGCGCACCGATATTAATATAGCAGTTCATTTAAGTGAAAAAGAACAAGCCTTTTACGAAGCATTAAGACTCAGTGCACTCGAAAATATCAGTCAGGTCAGTAGCCAACAAACAAAAGCCGAACAAAGAATACAAATACTGGCCGAGCTGACCAAACTCAGACAAGCTTGTTGCCACCCTGAACTGGTTATGCCGAATAATAATTTACCCAGTGCAAAACTCAATGCGCTCGACGAGCTGTTAGATGAACTCAAACAAAATAACCATAAAGCGCTAATTTTCAGCCAGTTTGTCGGCCATTTACAACTTATTCGTCAGCATTTGGATAAAAAGCGAATTCGCTATCAATATTTAGATGGCTCTACCCCACAAAAAGACAGGCAAAGAGGCGTAAATGCGTTCCAAAGTGGGGTTGGCGATGTATTTTTAATTAGTTTAAAAGCCGGTGGATTTGGCTTGAATTTAACTGCGGCAGATTATGTGATTCATATGGACCCTTGGTGGAATCCGGCGGTTGAAGAACAAGCCTCAGACAGAGCACATAGAATGGGTCAGCAAAGGCCGGTTACCATTTACCGCCTAATTGCCCAAAATACAATTGAAGAAAAAATTGTTTCACTACATCAACAAAAACGCGATTTGGCCGAACAGCTGTTATCCGGCAATGACACCGCACAAATGCTCTCTGTCGATGATATGCTGGCATTATTAAAGAATACGTTTTGACAGGCTGGAAGGATTGTCTGAAACACCGCCAATATCACAGCGTCCGTAAATATTATTTTAAAACAATGCCCAGTTTCATCCCCATAGGTTTAATGACTTTATTAATGGTTTGAATGGATGGATTGCCACTGTCGCTTTCTATATTTTGTAAACTCCGGCGGCTAATTTTAATTAACTCAGCATACTTTGCTTGAGTTAAACCGGTTAAGGCACTGCGAAATTGGGCAACCGCTTCGCCTAAGGTTATCTCGTTTGCATTCAGTTTATTTAAAATATCATCTCGCAAAGCTTCCCGCTCGCTCGGGGTTAACTTTTTTCTGACTTTACTCATACGCAGTTTATCCATTTCTCAAACTTTGTCTGCCAATAGTTAAAATGATTTTTGGGGTGCGTCAAAATAGACTGAGGACAGTTATTTTCCGCTAATAATTCAGGCAAATTTTCAAATTTATTCAAAGTGTTTAAATAAATAGTTTGTAAACTAGACAAGTCATGATCTATTTGTTGTTCAGCACAATATTGAGCCAGTCGCTTGATAATTTGATCCCACTTATATTCTCCACCAAGTTCATATTGCGTTCCCCAAGTGATGGTCCGTCTGATATCTTCTGGATCAACCCGCATCGGCGCAAAATCATAAATGGGCGATAATTTAACTTCATTTTGTTTTTTGATTAATGACGAATTGCGCGCATGATTATCTGAGTTACCAAACATCACATTGAGTAAATCCCGCTCAAACCACTGGCGAACAAACAGCGCCTGATCAAACTGAATATCATTTTCTGCTGTTGCTTGCCGCATATTCGAAATCACTTTAGCAATGACATCAAAATGATTCAGGTTCTGCCCAGAAGTCCCTTTTATAACAGACAGAATGCTTTCTAACCCATGGCGAACTTCCTGACCATTTTCATAAATCAGATCAAATCTGGGTAGCCATAAAGAAGGAATATTTACCCCCTTTTCCAGTTCCATATCGGCCGGATCTATCGTATCAAAACCAGCTTTATGGATGACTTCATAATAAGCATATTCAGCTCTTAAAATATCCTGATCTATTTCAGTACGCTTCCCTCGCGGAAATTTAACCAAATAAGCTAAATCAGGCGATTGTGTATCTTGAAAACAATCAATCCAAACTTGGTTATTGTGGTTTTTTCGCAATAATAACTTTGGTGCTTCACCTCCTGCGCCCGATGCCCCACCAGTTAATGCCCCCTTTTCATGCGCATAACTTAAAAAATCCGTATCCCGGTTACACACATCTTTTATATCAAAATATAAAATAGGCACTGAAGGATCTAAGGTTTCAACGGCTGTTTTTATCCGAATATTGCCAACGGGTGATATCGCGCCTTGGCTTAATAATGCAAAATCCACATCGGCTGCTTGTTTAATATCTTCACGTTCTAGCCACTTTTGTTTGGCCGCTCCAGCGGGAATGATATCTTCAATAAAACCTAAAACTTTGTTCTCACGGTAAATATCAAAACTCACAGGATAGTTAACACTGCATGCCTTTTGCGCGCAGTCGTTCAAAAAGTTAACCTGATGAAACATTTCATAGTTAAGTTTATTGGTGGTATTGATAATAGAACCATCGCCAAACTCAACTTGCGCTGTAGTTTGCCAACTCCCTTCTACATACATCTCAATCTCAAGCGTACGCATATTTATTTACTCATATTTCAACAAACCTTATGCGCACTATATTGCGCAAAAATGCATAAGTCCAACAAAAATGCGCAATATATTGCGTTAAAATAAGCACGCCTCAATAATTTGCGCATTATATTGCGCAAATTATTAATTAAGGAATACATCCAACGAGAGAAATTTAAGAGAGCGCTCAGTTAGAACAAAATTTGTACTCGAAAGGTAAACAGCCCCTAAGCGAGCGATAAATATTTTATGAAGATATAAGGTGAACAACAAATCAGGCTGGTGATAACAAGGCGCCTGCACGCCATGAAAACTGTGGATAACTTAGTGGAAAAGCTTTGGTCTAGTTTGTATAACTTTTTCAAGGCTTGGTTTTAAGTCAAATTTAAGCCACCATCTACCAGTACCACTTCACCGGTAATATATTGGTTTTCAATGAGCATAGCCGCTATTTGAGCAATATCTTCGGGCTCAGCACCGCGTTTCATCGGTGACTTGTCTTGCCACAACTGATGCGCAAAATCCCAGCCTTGAGTCATAGGTGTATTCACCAAGCCAGGTGCAATCGCATTTACCCGAATATCAGGGCCTAAATTTAATGCTAATAATTTAGTCATGTGATTTAACGCCGCTTTGCTTACCGCATAAGGAATAGAAGCGCCTTTAGGCCTGACGCCTGCATGCGAACTAATATTTAAGATACAGCTTGGCGATTGAGCACACGCATTCGCTTTTAGCGCCGTTTCGGCTTCTGATATTAACTCCCATGGCGCAATAACATTCACCTCGTATAACTCGCGCCAAACATCTGCTGAAGCGGCTTTTAAATCGCGATGATCGATTATCCGGTTTATGCCCGCATTATTCACCAATACATCTAATCTGCCATGGGTTTGGACAACTTGATGAATTAAACTTTTCCTTTGTTCGCTATCCGCCAAATCAGCTTGAATGTAGCTCGCATCCGGATACTGTTCGGCTAAAGCACGCCCCTGCTCTGCTGAATTTTTTGAATGAAAAACGACGCGATATCCGCTCGCCAATAATCGCTCAGCAATAGCTTGACCGATTCCGGTTGTAGAGCCTGTGATCAAAGCCACTTTCTGTGGTGAAGTAGAATCCATATTAACCTCAAATTTAAACTAAACGTGAACCATTAGGTACTTTCGATTCAACCGCAGCCAGAACAACCGAAGCATCTTGCTGATAAAATCCAGTCACTAAACATTCAGACATTATCGGCCCAATTTGTTTGGGCGGAAAATTAGTCACCGCAATAATTTGCCTACCGACAAGCTGGTCGCATGAGTAATTTACAGTGATTTGTGCGCTGGATTTTTTAATCCCAATCGTTTCGCCAAAATCAATTTTTAACAAGTATGCTGGCTTTTTCGCTTCGACAAAATTAGCGGCTTCAATGATTGTTCCGACAGTCAATTCAACTTTGCTAAAGTCTTGCCAATTAATGGTTTCACTCAAAATAACATTCCTTTCATTTTTCACCCTATCGTTTGAATTATCGCCTGAATTGATTAAAAAGAATGTGCCGAAAATACCTTTAACTATGCAGATAAGACGTTTTTAAAAATGAAGAAATGATTTAGCGGTTAAACCAAAATGCGCTTTGAATTTGCGACTGAAAGCAGATGCATTCCGATAGCCTACCCGCTCTGCAATTAATGCGATGGGTAAATCGGTATGGATTAATAAACCTTTGGCCTGCTCCATTTTTAAATTTGAGATAAAGCTTTGCGGTGTTAAGCCTGTTTGTTGTTTAAATAAGGTTTTAAATTGAGAAGTGCTCAAATTAGCAACTTGGGCTAAATATTCATTGCTATAATTTTCAGCTAAGTCCTGTTTAATCAAGTTAACCACTTTGCTAATTCGCTTATCCAGCCTCTTAGTGAAATTCTGGACATTTAATAGCTGGTAAAAAACATCCAATAATTTAGTCTCTAACTCGGGCATTAAAAATAGCTCCAGTTGTTTTTCAATAAACTGAATAAAAGCGATTAACGCCTGATCGACTGTGAGTTGAGTGTTTTTAACTTGCTTGATATTATCAGGTAAATCATAGGTATCCAGCACTAAAAAACGCGCATGGTTATTGGCGCGAAAACTGTGAGTATCAGTAGCATTAATCACAATACATTCACCTAAACCAAGGATGAAAGTTTCAGCTTTGATTTGAATTTCTATCGTGCCACTAAGCGGTAATAAAATTTGATGGTACGGGTGACTATGACTGTGAACTTGCAGGTTATAGCCACGAATCGTCAATTTATTAATGCTATCCATAAAATAGAGTAAACTCCGTCAGTTAGGCTACTTACAATAAAATTTGCCCAGAACTTATTGCTCAAATTTTTGCTGCATAAATTCAATAAAACATCTCAGCTTACGCGAAACATATTGGCGATGCGGATACATCAAATACAGACCAAATTCTAACGACTGGTAATCAGCTAATACGCGAATTAAACGACCGCTTTTAAAATCCTTCTCTACTACGTTAAAAGGCACTAAACCAATACCTGCACCAGCGGCAGCCAGTTCTGCTACCGCTTTTGAGCCATTAACCGACAAACTGGATCTTACTGCAATCTGCTTTTTTTCATTATTTTTATCAAATAGCGGCCAGTGTGTGCTTAACCCAAAATTACTGTCGATAATACAGTTAAACTGATTTAAATTTTCCGGAGTGTGAGGCTGTCCGGCTTTTTCAATATAGGCTGGCGATGCGGCTAAAATTAACGGTATAGTCTGAAGTTTACGCGCAATCATGCTTGAGTCTTCAATTCTGCCAATGCGAATACGTAAATCTATCCCTTCTTCGAGCATATCCACCGGCTTATTACTGAGCAGCAATTCGATTTTCAGGCCTGGGTATGCCTGCATAAACTCAGGCAAAACAGGCGCGAGAATTTGTTCGCCAAATGAAAATGGCGCGCTAATCCTGAGCTTTCCTTTTAATCCGGCCTGCTCTCCGGCAATATTTTCAAGCATAGAGTTATATTGTTCAAGCAACTCAAGCGACTGATTATAATAACTTTTACCGGATTCTGTTAACGCTATCTGGCGAGTTGTTCGATTAAATAAACGCACGCCTGTATTCTTTTCCACTTCACCAATATATTTACTGACCAAAGCTTTAGAAATCCCCAACCTGTCGGCTGCTGCGGTAAAAGAGGCAGTTTCAACCACAGCAATCACAGTACGCATACCTTCCAGTGTATCCATTTCCATTGTCCATGATTTGTTGACAATGATTCAACAATAACAGTCTTTATCAATAATTTGTAGATGCCTATGATGAATTCATTGCAAACGAGCAAGCAAACAAGGGAACAAACAAAATGAGCAAAATTAAACTTTACCGAGTACCACTCTCGGGTCATGCACACAGAGCACAGGTCTTTATTTCATTGTTGGGTTTAGAAGCAGAACTCATCAATGTTGATTTGGCTAACGGTGAACACAAACGAGCCGACTATCTGGAAAAAAATATTTTTTCGCAAGTACCCGTGATTGAAGATGGCGATGTGACATTAGCCGACTCTAACGCGATTTTAGTTTATTTAGCTAATAAATATGACGCAGACAAAACTTGGTATCCGCAAGATTTAGCTTTAATGAGCGAAATACAAAGATTTTTATCCATTGCAAGCGGGCAAATTGCATACGGGCCTTGTGCCGCCAGACTGGTCACTGTATTTGGCGCTCAAATTAATCACCAAAACGCCATTGATATCTCTCATCAGATTTTAGCTAAGTTAGATCAGCACCTAACCGGCAAAAATTGGCTGGTTGGCGATCACCCAACCATTGCCGATGTTGCAAACTATACCTACATTGCACACGCCCCCGAAGGCGGTGTATCACTAGACGTTTATCCAAACATTCGAGCCTGGCTCAAACGCTTTGAAGCCCTGCCCGGCTTTATACCAATGCAGTCGACCCCAGCGGGTTTAGTAAAATGAGTATTGGGCGCGGGCAATCCAACTTTGGCACTTCCCCTTTTCATAAAGGGGAGCAAGCTTTGCAGCAAGCAGCCGGTGTCAGAGCAAAAATGGAAGCCATTGGGCAAAGTTTTATTCGCGACCATATGCCAGAGCAACATAGCCAGTTTTATCAGCAATTACCTTATCTTTTTGTTAGCACTTTGGATAATGACAACCGCCCATGGGCGCATATTTTGTATGGTGAATCCGGCTTTATATCTGCGCCAAGTAATAAACAGCTGAGTGTAAAACTGAATCCGCAAAGTTTTACCATATTAAAGTCGCAGGGTGCCGGTTCAGCAGTTGGCTTATTGGGTATAGTGCTAGATACCAGGCGCAGAAACAGAGCAAGCACTCAGCTGGTTTCGATTGACGAAAATAAAATGGAACTTGCAGTTAAACAAACTTTTGGTAACTGCCCTAAATATATTCACCCGCGCCAATTAGTTAAAAATAAATATCAAGTAAAAGCAGCAGGCAAACAAATCCCATTTAATCGCCTTGATGCGCTAGCGATCGAGCTAATTGAGCAAGCAGATACTTTTTTTGTCGCAACTTACTACCCTGGGTTTGATGCAGAAAAAAGCCAAGGAATGGACATTTCACACCGAGGTGGTGCAGCCGGATTTGTTCGGACTATATCCAATAATCAGTTAATGATTCCGGATTATGCGGGCAATAATTTTTTAATACGCTCGGAAACATTATGCAAACAGGCAAAGCAGGCCTCTTGTTTATAGATTTTGAGCGTGGCCATTTATTATCGCTGACTGGGCAAGCACATATTTTGCAATCTCAAACCTTACCCGATCCGCAAATCTATCCAAACGCACTCAGGCTTTGGCAATTTGAACTGGAAACAGGCTATTGGCACTTCAATGCACTGCCATTTGGCTTTGCACTGAACGCTCAATAATTTTTATTTGGAATTCAGGTTATTTAACACACAAAACGAGGAAATCAGACTATGACTGAAATAAAACATCCACTGCCACCTTTTAATGCCGAAACCGCTGCACAGAAAGTACAAATGGCAGAAGATGCCTGGAATACTAAAGATCCGGCAAAAGTATGTATGGCTTATACGATAGATTCAAAATGGCGCAATCGCAGCGAATTTGTTGAAGGGCGCGAATCAATCAAAGCATTTTTAACTCAAAAATGGCAAAAGGAACTCGATTATAAACTGAAAAAAACGCTTTGGTGTTATACCGACAACCGGATAGGTGTGACATTTGAATACGAATGGCATGATGACTCAGGCAACTGGTTTCGTTCTTACGGCAATGAACTATGGGAATTTGACCAAAATGGACTCATGCAAACCCGAATTGCCAGTATAAATGATGCGCCAATAAAATCAGAAGATAGAAAGCTTTAATTCCCCTTATTGATTCATGTACAATTACCCACACTTTTTATCGGGTATTGTGTACATGTCTGTCGAACTAGTCGTTTTTGATTTAGATTTTACGTTATGGGATTGTGATGGTGTCTGGTGCGACTGCACCACACCGCCTTTTAAAAAACAGGGTAGCCAGGTCACTGATTCACTAAACCGCTCAATCCGCTTATATTCGGATGTGCTTTCTATTTTAGAGCACTGCCAATCTCTCAATTTAAAAATGGCGCTAGCCTCCCGTACCAGTGAACCTGAATGGGCAAAACAACTAATAGCTCTACACCAGATTGAAGATTATTTTATCCAGAACGAAATCTACCCAGGCAGTAAAATTACCCACTTTAAACAATTGCAATCAAACCTGAATATTGCGTATAAAAACATGCTCTTTTTTGATGATGAAATGCGCAATATTAAAGAAGTCGGCGGACTGGGTGTAAAAGCCGTTTATGTCGAACAGGGCTTAAACTGGCGACTCATTGACGCTCATTTAAGTTAAATCACACGGCTTTTAGTTTAAGCATTAAACAGACAGTAAGGCTTATCCCGATTAAGATGAACAGCTATTTATCTTCAAAACCTGAACGGTTCAGTTTCATTACCTTTTTATTAACGACCCTGATTACACTTTATTTTATATTTATCGGGGTAGATTTAAGCTTTTCACAAAGCAGTACGCTCGTTTTACATTTATCAGCCGAGCTTATCTCAATATTTGTTTTTATCTCAGTCGTATTGGTTGTTTTTTTAGGGTTTGCACCAAAAGCTTCGCGACAAGCCAATGTTATTATCTTTGGTTTTACTTTTGTTGGCTTAACTGACTTTATTCATGCCTTATCTTACGCTGGCATGCCTGAACTCATCTCGCCCGCCTCGACTGAAAAAGGTATTTTTTTCTGGTTTGTTGCGCGCACAGCTGAGCTACTCACCTTTGCAATCCTGGCACTTCAGCTAAAATTTAAAGGCAGCAAATTTATCTGGTTGCTCTTTAGCTTAGCCATGACTTTGCTCAGCTTAATGGCTGGTGCGCTCTATTTAGATCAGTTCCCGGTCACCTATATTGAAGGCGAAGGTGTCACTCAATTTAAATCCGGTTACGAAATTATGCTGGGTTGCGGCTTTTTAGTTATGAGTGTGATTTTTTTCCAGAAAAAGAAGTCGCAACTATTAACCCGCAATTTATATTTTGCCGTTTCCGCTTATTGTATGGCGCTATGCTCATTTACCTTAATCTATTACCTAACCCCATCCGATTTAAATATGGTCTGGGCACACCTGCTAAAAATCATATCAGCCATTGTTTTGTATAAAGCGGTATTTATTGAAGAGCTTGCCCGTCCCTATTCGGTCGTGCAAAAAGCGCGTCAATTAGCCCAAACACGGCAAAGAGAGCTGGACACCATTTTAAATAATATGCCCCTGGGGGTGATACGAATAAGCCCGGATTTAAAGCTTATTTACATCAATGAATTTGTGGCCAGCGTATCGCCCTATTTAAAAGACTTCCAGCCCGGTCGTTTATTTACTCAGGCCTTTCCCTCTGTAATGGTGGCGCAATACCTGCCATTTATAAATAAAGCATTACAGGGCTCAAACCAGAGTTTTTCTTACCAATACCCGACGGAGAAAGGTGAAGTCCTGCACAGAGACTGTCTGATTCTGCCGGAGAGTAAAGATGGAAAAGCCATAGACTCATTACTCTGTTTAATAGAAGACACCACTGAAAAACTTAAAGCTACGCAAGCAAAACAAGAAGCGATAACCAAAATGCAAGAGCTAAGTTATGCACTTGATCAACATGCCAGCGTTGCTATTACCGATAATAGAGGAATCATTCTCAGTGCCAATAATAAATTTTGTGAGATTTCTAAATATTCACGAGAAGAGTTAATTGGCAATACCCACAATATCTTAAACTCACAATACCATTCTCCTACTTTTTTCAGAAATATGTGGGAAACCATTCAACAAGGCGAGGTTTGGAATGGCGAGGTTTGTAACAAAGCAAAAGACGGCTCTTTGTATTGGGTGCGCAGTACGATAGTGCCGCTTTTGGATGAAAATAAAAAACCACACAGGTATATCGCCATTCGCGCCGATATAACCGCGCGCAAACAAGTTGAGAAAAAACTCCATACTATGGAAATGTATGATGAGTTAACCAAGTTACCAAACCGCCACTACTTTAGCTCTATGCTGAATAAACTGAAGCAGGAAAGTAACATCAGCCCTGAAAGCTCTCAGGAGTCTTATCATGGCTTAATCTTTATTGATTTGGATAACTTTAAAATCATCAATGATACGCTGAGCCATGAAGATGGCGATGCGGTACTGGTTGAAGTAGCCAACCGCTTAGAATCGATTTTGCAGCCATCGCAACATGCTGCCAGATTAGGCAGTGATGAGTTTGTTATTTTTCTAACGTCTCTGAGTGAAGATAAAGAAAAAGCCACTGTATTAACCCAGCAGTTCGCAGAAAACGTAAAAACACTGCTATGCAACCCGTATTCACTTAAAAACGACAATGATGCAGTCATTACTGCCAGTATAGGCATTACCTTGTTTAATCACAGTCAGGTCGATTTTTCTGAAATAATGAAGCAGGCCGACATTGCCATGTATCAGTCAAAAGGCAGCGGTAAAAATCAGGTTAGCTTTTTTGATCCCACATTGCAGGCAACAATTGAGAACCGCACTAAACTGACCAAAGCGCTCAATAAAGCCATGCCAAACAAGGAATTCAGGCTGAATTACCAACCGATTTATAATCAACAAGGTGGTCTAGTTGGATTCGAAGCGCTCATTCGCTGGTATAGCGAAACACTGGGGCAGGTTTTTCCGGATCAATTTATCCCCTTAATCGAAGAAAACAACATGATCATACCTGTGGGTAAATGGGTTATGGAAACCGCCTGTCAAAAACTGAACGAGTGGGCGGATAATGATCAATTGAATCATCTGACAATAGCCGTCAATGTCAGTGCCGTTCAATTCCAGCAAGCAGATTTTACCCAAACCGTTGCCGAAACTATCAAACAATATCAAATTAATCCGGCCTGTTTAAAACTGGAAATCACCGAAGGGGTTATGCTGATGGGCTTATCAGCCATTACCGAGCGGATGTTAGAGTTAAAAGCCTTGGGCGTTACTTTATTATTGGACGACTTTGGTACTGGCTACTCTTCGCTGAGTTACTTGACACGCTTCCCGATTGATATTCTGAAAATAGATAAACAATTTGTTGATAAAATGCTGACCAGCAAACAGGATGAAGCCGTTGTACGCTCTATTATGAGTTTAACTCAAGGTTTACAAATGCAGGTGATTGCGGAAGGGGTTGAAACCGAGGAACAGTTTAATTATTTGAATACACTTAACTGTGAATATTATCAGGGTTATTACTTTTCCAGACCAATAGAACTGAATTCAAACTCAACCGTAGAAACCTTATTAATTGCAGATAAAATAACGAGTTAATCAGCTAGTTTTTTAGCCATTAAGCGAGTTTCTCCAGCTGTTTGTGAAAACAATTTTTTATAATCCTGACTGAACTGGCCAAGATGGAAATAACCAAAATCAAACGCAATTTGATAAATATCGCGATCGTCATTCAAATCAAACAAGCAACGACGAATTTGATTGAGCCGAACGGCTTTAATGAATTGTTTCGGGCTCATCCCCAATAAATCATTAAAACTATATTGCAAAGTGCGCCTGCTTACATGGGCAACCCGGCATAACTCTTCTATGGTAACCGGCTCAGCTGAAGGCTGGCTTGTAATAAACTCTCGGATGATTTTGACCGTTTGCTGACGACGGGCAAAACTCGGCTTTTTAAAGCGTTCAGCTGAATTCATTGCCAATAATTCAGTGACCGCATCATTTAATATTTTCTGCTGACAGTTTTCACGCCAATGCGTATTGTGCGGATTTAACAATCGGTTAAGCAAATAAAGCAGGGCTTGTATTTTTGCTTTTGGCAGCTGATTTAACACCTGTTCAGCATTTAAGTACTGAGACAACGTATTATCATCCAACAGTTGGCGGTCAATCAATAAACTGTAAATTACCGTATCCTGCGCAGTGACAAGCTCAAATTCTTTTTGTCCTGAATGCCAGAACAGGCTGGTATTATCGCTTTCAATCCCATTCATTTTACTTGGCTGTTTGCCTTGACTGAATCCTAACCAGAACCCACCGCGTTTGACATAACAGCTTTGTCTGAGTGCCTGACTGGCAAATTCACGCGAAATATCCATTTGCTCAAAATTAAGTTGTTTCAGTTCGCCCTGAAACTGACCTGAGCTAATTTGATCATATTCCTGTTGCCAGTTATTTAAATGATCAGCCTGCCAGCTTGCATCAAAACTTTCACTGATGCTGGGTTTGGGTGCACCTGAATTGCTCAAAATGAGCGATTTTGTATCTTGCATATCGTATCACTCCGCCCTAAAACAGCACTCAACTTGTGCAACTCAAAGTTAATTAATTGATTTTATTAAGCTAATCAGATTTGCCAAAAACTGATACCCGCTCGGAATAGTAATCGCTTGTCTATATCCATTAAGCCTGAAACGTCTGACAGGTATTTATTAAGCAATAAATACTCCACGATGAGGCAACTTAAACGGTGAAGATATGACATTTAAATACAAAAAACAATTAGGCACGCGTACTTACCAGTTTGCGAATTTAGCCGAATTAATGGCTAAAGCCACACCTGAACGCTCTGGTGATAAGCTGGCTGGATTAGCAGCAGAGTCAGCAGAGCAAAGGGTTGTAGCACAAATGATACTGGCTGAATTACCGCTCAAAACCTTTTTGAATGAGGCAATAATTCCTTACGAAACCGACGAAGTGACCCGGCTAATCATAGATACTCATGATAAAGCCGCATTTGCGCCTATTGCGCATTTAACGGTTGGTGACTTTAGAAACTACCTGTTAAGCGATCAAGTCGATGAATTTACGCTGGCAGCTCTAAGACCAGGCATTACCCCGGAAATGGCCGCAGCTGTAAGTAAAATCATGCGCAATCAGGATCTCATTCTGGTCGCTAAAAAATGTCGGGTGGTTACTCAGTTTCGCAATACCATAGGCCTGCAAAACCGCTTATCGACCCGCCTGCAACCTAATCATCCAACCGATGCGGTTAATGGCATAGCAGCCTCTATTTTAGATGGTTTAATGTTTGGTAATGGTGATGCTGTGATTGGCATTAACCCGGCAACCGATAATGTTTCTCAGTGTTGTAAGCTGCTCAAGCTTATGGATGAGCTGATTCAAACTTATCAGATTCCCACTCAAAGCTGTGTATTAACCCATGTCACAAACACTATTGAAGCGATTGAATTAGGCGCACCGGTTGATTTAATTTTTCAGTCAATCGCCGGTACACAAGCGGCCAATGATAGCTTTGGCATTAACCTGAATATTCTTAAAGAAGCCCACGAGGCGGGGTTGTCGCTTAACCGAGGCACGGTCGGTAACAACCTGATGTATTTTGAAACCGGGCAGGGCAGCGCGCTTTCGGCAGATGCACATCATGGTGTTGATCAACAAACCTGTGAAACCCGGGCTTATGCAGTAGCGCGCCAGTTTGATCCATTATTGGTCAATACTGTAGTCGGATTTATCGGCCCGGAATATTTATTTGATGGCAAACAAATTATGCGGGCCGGCTTGGAAGATCACTTCTGCGCAAAATTACTCGGCCTGCCAATGGGATGTGATATCTGTTACACCAACCATGCTTATGCCGACCAAAACGATATGGATAACTTGCTGACCTTACTGGGCGTTGCCGGCTGCTCTTTTATTATGGGCATACCGGGTTCAGACGACATTATGCTGAACTATCAGACAACCTCTTTTCACGATGCACTCTATGCCCGCAAAGCTATGGGCTTAAAACCCGCACCTGAATTTGAAAACTGGTTAACTGAACTGGAGATTTTTCAGGATCTGGACTCAGTTAAGTTAAACGATGGGTTAGCCAAACCCTTCTTACATATTCTTGAGCATTAAGGAGCGGTAATGAGCCATAAATTTACCAAGGTAGATCCTGCCAGCATTGTCAGCCAAAACCCATGGGCAAAATTAAAATCTTTTACCGATGCCCGTATCGCGATCGGACGGGCGGGTACCAGCATACCCACTGACGAACTATTAAAGTTTCAACTGGCACATGCCCAGGCAATTGATGCTGTGCATAATCCGCTAAATCTGCAAACTCTGACAGCAGAGTTAAATCAGCTGGATGATATGGATGAACCCGCCTTATTAATGCACAGCCAGGCGAATGACCGGATTTGCTACCTTCAGCGACCGGATTTAGGACGAAAACTCAGTGAGTCCAGCTATCAGACTTTGCTTGAATATCGCCAGGCCAGCAACCGCCAATATGATCTGGCCATTGTAATTTGTGACGGCTTATCCGCCAGTGCCATCGAAGCACACGCAATTCCATTTATTAAAGCGTTAAAAAACAAACTGAAAACAAACAAAGCAGACTGGCAGATAGCGCCACCCGTGATTGTCCAGCAAGGCCGGGTCGCCGCCGGTGATGACGTTTGTGAAAGTTTAAAAGCAAAAGCCGTAATCGTATTAATTGGCGAACGACCCGGCTTATCGTCACCGGATAGTTTGGGCGTTTACATTACCTGGCAAGCCAAACGCGGCACCAAAGATGCCAGCCGCAACTGTATTTCTAACGTACGCCCGGCTGGATTGAAATACCCGGATGCATCTGACAAAGCATTTTATTTATTAAACGAAGCTTTTCGAATTAAAGCGTCAGGCGTAGCCCTGAAAGACCGCACAGTAGACGAAGAGCAAGACACCTTAACACACAACAATCGCTCGTTTTTACTCGAGAATAAATCACTTTAAGAGGTAAGACTCATGGCTGATACAAAAGAATATCTGGCAAAAAGACAACTTAAAAAAGGCACAGCCGGCTGGTTATTATTGGCAGGTTTAGGCGTATCCTACGTAATTTCCGGTGATTTTGCCGGTTGGAACTTTGGCATAGGTCAGGCAGGTTGGGGCGGTTTTGTTATTGCAGCCTTTGCAATGATGATTATGTATTTCACTTTGGTATTGTCGCTGGCAGAAATGTCATCGGCGATCCCGGCCGCTGGCGGTGGCTATAGTTTTGCTCGCCAGGCAATGGGGCCGTTTGCCGGCTTTTTAACCGGGCTTTCTGTATTAATAGAATACGCGCTGGCTCCGGCGGCTATTGTTATTTTTATAGGCTCGGCGTTTAATGAGCTGACCGGGCTGGATGGACCTTTAGTGTATGCCGGTTTTTATGCCGTATTTGTTGGCATCCATTTAAAAGGCGTCGGTGAAGCATTAAAAGTTATGATGGTCATCAGTGGTTTAGCGGTCGCCGCTATAGTTGCTACTATCATAGCCCTGATTGGCGACTTTAACTGGAACAATTTATTTGATATTGCGGCGACCAATGCAACCGGCGCAAGCAAAATTCTGCCATTTGGCTGGTATGGCGTATGGGCTGCACTTCCTTTTGCTATGTGGCTGTTTTTAGCAGTAGAAGGTGTACCTTTAGCGGCTGAAGAAGCAAAAAATCCGGCTAAAGATGTACCTAAAGGTATTATCGCCGCTATGCTATTTTTAATTGTAACGGCAGTTGCAGTCGTCGTTTTATTAGCAGGCGCAGCTGGCTCAGGTATGATTGCACAAAGCGCAGTGCCTTTGGTGGATGCACTCAATGCGACCGGCTCTGAACAACTGGCAACTTTGGTTAATTTATTAGGTTTAGCCGGTTTAATTGCCTCTTTCTTTTCGATTATTTATGGTTATAGCCGCTTGGTATTTGCTTTATCAAGAGCCGGTTATTTACCAAGTAAATTATCATTAACCAGCAAAAGTAAAACGCCAACCCGCGCGCTTATTGTACCGGCGATCTTTGGTTTTGCCGTTTCGTTAACCGGAGAGGGTGATTTAATTCTGGCGATGGCCGTGGTCGGAGCCACTGTATCTTATGCGCTGATGGCTTTAAGCCATATTGTTTTGCGCATTAAACAACCGGATTTACCGCGCCCTTATAAAACACCGGGCGGTATTGTCACTTCAGCGATTGCTTTAATACTTTCACTGATAGCATTAACAGGTGTGTATGCATTTGATCCAAAAGCCTTTTTTATGACTTTAGGATTATTTGTTATTGGCCTGGCTTATTATGGCTTGTATAGCAAAAATAAACTGGTTGCCAAATCAGCTGAAGAAGAATTTGCGATGTTAGCCATGGCAGAAGAAACACTGGACACTTCCAGCGCAAGATAAAGCTCAATTAATCAAAAAGCCCCAACTGCATGAGTTGCAGTTGGGGTTTTTCTGAATAAATCATGCCACCTGCTTTTGGTTTTGTTTATAATACCCGCTAATTTATCTTCTTAGATCAGCGCGTAATGTCAGCTCCAAAACTAATTTATTTATCTCACTATCCGCAACACCTGCAAACCAGTATTCAAACCCTGATAGAAAAAAACAAACTGGCTGAGTATTTACGAGCTAAATATCCAACGACCCACCAAATCAACTCAGATGCCGCGCTGCGGGATTATACGTTTGAGCTGAAAAACCGCTTTATGAAACAGTCTTCACCACTCAGTCAGGCGAGGTTTGATAATAAAATACATGTGGTGAATCATGCGCTCGGCTTACATACTTACAAACAACAAAAGCAGGGCAATAAAATAAAAAGCAAAAACGAAATTAAAATATCTTCCACGTTTAAGAACGTACCTGAGGCTTTTTTAAATATGATAGTGGTACATGAGCTGGCGCATTTAAAAGAAAAAGCACACGACAAAGCGTTTTATAAGCTGTGTGAATACATGCAGCCAGACTACCACCAGCTGGAATTTGATATGCGGGTGTATTTAACTTGTACAGAAATGGTAGGCGAGGTTTATTAAATTCCTTTTCCAATACACCCTCAATATTATGCCTCATCAAGTGCGATTGACCAATTGGATATTCAAACCTAAACAAATTGCTCGACATTAAGTTTCACAACAACGATAGTGTAACCAGAAACCAAGATGCTTTTAGCAAATTAGAGTAATATGAAAAGCCTAACAACCTTTTGTATCATCATGCTAGCAACAGGCATAGTTGCCTACCAGCTCTCTGGCACTTATTCGAGGCTAAACCAAAACTGTGAATTGCCCGATAAGTTAAATACTTTTCTTTCCAGGCAGTCTAATCTGGGGGTGGCTGAGTTCAGATATAAAAACTCCGATAAAATTCAACTAATGATGGAAGCAGGGTATCAGGGGTTTCTCGTCAACAGAAATGATTGGGCTGAATTTTCTGAGCCCATCGATAGCACTGAACAGCTAGACTTTAATCTGGAATGTTTAACTATCTATCCAAGCTTAGGGGAAAAGTTAGTTGGCAGTAGCAAAACGCTAAAATACTATGGCGTGGTTTTAAAAGAAGGTCGTTATCTCTGGTTAGAAAATAAGGTTTTTGAATAACTAAAGATGCCCAAAACAGAATTATTTCGGGCACTGAAGGCACACTCTAAATTATTTATAAAAAGCTTCCACTTCGCCTTTTAATTTAATTAAAAGTGGCTGACCACGGCGGTCTAACGCTTTAGGAGAAGGCACTTTTACCCAACCTTCACTTATGCAATATTCTTCAATATTGGTGCGCTCTTTACCATTAACCTTGATACCAATTTCATGCTCAAAGCATTCTTTTACAAAAAATTTGCTGCGTGAATCACTGGAAAGACGATCCGGCAAAGCTGGTTTATTATCACTCATTTGAAAACCTAAACTAAAAATAAAAAGTGCGTTATTGTAGGCAATCCCCGCGTGACACTCAAGTAATACAATCGCCCGGGCTGGCGCCATTTCAATTTAATTTTGAATGGCTGAAGATATGTTTCGCGCTAAAACACGACAAGCGGTTTCAAACAATCAATATCTTTTGAGTGCTCCTTGTAGATCGGCGTTTACGCCGTTGAATATCCTAGTCTGACGGCGTAAACGCCGATCTACAGTAAAAATTTGCACTAATCAAAATTAACCAGTGACGGATTGGCAGCAGGTGACGATGGGTTAATGATAGGCGGTGTAGGGAAGCTTAGCGCCGTGGGCGCGTAAGCCAGCAATTAAGATTAAACGTTGAGATAAAATTTCAGCCAGACAAGGCTTAATATCGCCAGGTTAGTTGCAATGTGGCGTAGCGGCCGGTTTCAACGTATGCACCATTGCCACCGGCATCCTGAGTGCCCAGATAGGTTTGCTCTGATCCCAAGGTTTTATAGAAGGTCGCGGCATTGAGCAGGTTATTGATTTGCAGCGACACTGTCCACGGCGAAAATTGGTAGGAAAACGAAGCGTCAAGAGAGTGACGGGGTTGTAAATATTTGTCCGGGCTGGTCTCGCTGTAGCTGAGTAATTGCTTGCCGGTGGACTGCCAGGCCAGCGTAAACATTGTCTGTGCCGATTCATAAAATACCTGGATCTGATGGCTTTGTGCAGGCGCCTGCAACATTGCTTTGCCGGACTCATTTTGTGAATCAGCAATATGCACGCGACTGTGCTGCAAGGTGGTCATCAAATCAATTCCCCAACCATATAATGGATGATTGGCTGTGGTTACCTGGTGCCTGACATGCGCCTCTATCCCCTTCACTTCAGCATGGCCTCCGTTAACCGGCTTAGAGACAAGTACCGACTGCTCATTGATAAGCATTGTATTTTCCTGCTCATAAATTAAGTCCCTGATTTTTTTGCTATATACAGTTAGCTCAGCACTTGTACCGGCAGCCTGTTGCCATTGCACACCCAAGTCCAGGTTCAACGCACTTTGCGGCTCCAGCGACGGGTTACTTAATACAACAGCATCCAGCTTATCTGTGGTGCTGTCTAACAAAAGCTGAGGGGCAGCGGCTTGCTGGCTAAATGTCGGGCGGGCAATCGCCTTTCGCAAACTACTGCGAAATGTCCAGTCAAAACCCGGCTGGTAACGCAGGCTGATACCGGGCAGCCACTGATTGTCACTGGCGCGAACGCTTGTGAATTGATGAGTCGGCAAGCGCATGTCCCAGTGTTCTGCCTGATAATCATACTGCTCCGCGTATAAGTCGATAGCCCAGTCAAGCGCCTGCCATGCTCCTTTACTACGCAGATAAGCGCCATAAGTGGTTTCATTGCCGGAGAGCGTATTGCGATTTCTGTCATCACGGGTATAAGGGCCCGGATTGGGCTCACCCGTTGCTGTGTATAGGTCCTGATACGCCACAGGTAATATCGCTTGTTCAAAGTATGCGCGATCGTACACCCGAAATACCGGAATTAACCCATCCATAAATTCAATATTATGCCCCGGCAGGCTAGCGCCGTTTGGTCCTTGTGGGTTTGTACTGACTGGCACGCTGCCGTCGGCAGTCGCAATTGCATAATTGCCACCATTATTACCTGTCATGGTTCGCTCACTATGATGGCGGTTATTGTAGCGGTAAATCAGTGCGCCCTCTAACTCAGCAAACCCTGAAGCCGGGGTGTAAAGAAAACCTGTGCGTAAATGCCACCCGGTGTTGCTATGCCGGGTATTGCTGCCTTCAAATTTACGAACCTTAACAGTCGCCGGATTCAATAATACCTCAGCCGTAGCAGGCGCTTTAAAGGTTATTGAACTGGCCGCAGGGTTACTGACATCAAAGTAAACATCGCCGGCCTGTATGCCACTGTTTAAACTACTTTCCACATAGTCCGGCCGCTTAATGCGGCTGTCTGCTGCCGATAATGCATACTTAACTGACAGTTTATTATTCAGCTGAGTTTCGCCTTCAAACTGCATAAGGCTCAGGGTTTCGGTTGTATCCCGGGTTTGAAAGTAGCTGTTTGTGGTAAGTCCCTGCGGGTTAAACGCATTGTTTTCATCATATAGCCTGGTATTGCCTCGGGTAAGCTTCATCTGCACATCCTGGCCAGTAGAGTGATAACGGTTATATTGACCGCGCAGCGTAAATTCTGAATGCGAAGTTTCCCAGTTTGCTGAAAGGCTTGCCCCTGTTCGTTCAACATCCGATCGGTAAAAGTCAAAGCGAAAATCCTGAGGCTGCAGTGTTTGGCTGGTATCAGCAAGCAGATTTGTCTCTGTTTCAACTGCGGGCACATAATTACCCACTTCAATACTTTCTGCAGCGGTAAATTTTTGTTGATAATACAAAGCGCCATAAACACCTTTAAGATAACTAGAGTCGGTTTGATGCGCCCATTCCAGCGATAATTGTTTGCCCAGATTATCCAGCCCGCGCTGCTGACGTAACTGAGAATAATTAACTCCGCTTGTTACAACCAGGCTGTCTGCGCCAAGTGAGCTGGCATTCGGCGTTGTAATATCTATCGCACCGCCAATGGTTCGGCCTTGCCAGTCGGCGCCCGGGGTTTTAGCGACCCGAATTGCACCAATATTTACCGGGCTCAGCATTTTTAACGATACTGAGCGGGTATTCGGGTCAGCGCTTTCAATCGGAACACGGTCAAAAAACGTTGAGGTATATGCTGCGCCCATCGAACGCACCGATAAATATTCAGATTCGCCTGTCGCCGCCTGACCCAGTTGCATATCAGCAAAAGAGGAAACCCCCGGCAATAAACCCATGATATCCGGCAAGCTAACGCCAGGTGTTGACGGCAGCGCAGATTTGGATAAATAACTGTTGGAGCCTATCCACTGGCGGGCCTGCTCAGCATCGCTATTGCGCTGCCAAAAACGAGTGCCGGTTACAATAATATTTTCCAGCGGCTTATCATAAGCAGTTGACTGCGCCTGAAGCTCTGTTGGGTTTGCCTTGGGCGGCGTTTTTTGCGCCACTATCACGTAAAGATTAGGCTGTTCCCGGCGGTAAGTCAGGCCAGTGTCGGCAAGCAGTTGCTCCAGTAATTCACTCGGGCTCAGAGTGGCCTTTACAGGCCCCACCCGAATATGATTAACATGGGTATTGAGCGCGTAAATAGCCACATCCAGCTGAGCGGATGCCTGGACTAATGCATCTTGCAAAGATAGCCGTGGTAAGGTCACAGCCTGTTTTGATTCTGCGCCAGAATCGGCCTTCGATGGTATGGGCATAAAGCCCAATAGTATAACCATCAAGCCAATAATAATTGACCCGGCGCTTGAGCGCCGGACCTTGTGCTTATATTGCGTAATCGATAACAATTTCAGTTGCTGTTTGGGTCACAATCACAGTATCGCTCGCTTTAATGGCACTGATGAGTAAGTCGGTTTGATCGCTGGGCAACGAAAGCGTAATGCGCTTGTTTTGCAGCACCGGACTGACCAGACGAATTTTTTGCTGACGATAACGATTAATCTCTTCTGTGATCACAGATAATTTTTCATTCTGGTAGGCTAATCTACCGGATTTCCATGACAGTTTGTTGTCAGCATCAAGCGCTTTCACGGCCGATAGTTTGCCCTGTTTAGCAGAATGAATTTGTTGACCTGCGTACACATTTTCGCCGGCAATCGCCTGAGTATGTGCCTCATCCAGGTAGGCTTTCACGTCAACAATACCATGGGTTACGGCAATATCTACCCCTTCACGAGTGCTGTTTATATCAAATGCAGTACCCAGTGCAGTAATACTTGTATTTGCGGCGGATACCGTAAATGGCCGGCTGGAATCTTTAGCCACTTCAAAATAAGCACGGCCTTTTAGCAGGGTTAATAACCTGGCATTATCCGTCATCTGCACCTGCAAGTGAGAGGCGGCAGATAATGTCACCACAGAATTATCCGGTAGCTGAATTTGGCGTATTTCACCCACCTGACTGATATAATCTACGGCCGCAGGCGGCGCGGTGAAAAACGGTTGAGAAAACCAAAGCGATACCATGAGTAATACACTGGCCGCAGCAGCAACTAACCAGTTTGAGTTACTATCACGTTTAGTAAACTTATCTGCCGGGGCGTCATTGGCGGCATCATCAGTCACCGCGGTTAATTCAGCGCTTTTGTCGTGCATCTCACCTTGGTCGTCGTGCATAAGCACAAAGCCTAAATCCAGCCATAATTGCTCGGCGTCGGTATAAGCGCTGTGGTTGGCCGGATCAGCTTGTAGCCATTGGCTAAACGCGCGCTGGCCCGCTTCGCTGGCTTGCCCTGAAGATAAATATACCAACCATTGGTCGGCCAGCTCTGCCGGGCTGCCGTTTTGAGTGTCGGGGTACTGAAGTATTTCTTTACTGGTCATTACTGGTCATCCTGTTGCATTGACGCCGCTGCAAGTTCCGCCCGCATCAGGGCCATTGCTCGGGTAAGCTGGCGTGAAATATCAGCCAGACTCCATCCTGTTTGCTGTTGTATTTGTTCGTAAGTCTGCCCTTCAATGCGACTCATCTGCAAAATTGTTTTTTGCTTATCTGAAAGTTTGTCCATACCACTGATCAATCGCTGAAGTCGGGCCCCTGAGTTATAGATACGTTCGGGCGTCATTTCTTCCACATTATGGGAAATATTTTGCACTTCCTGATCTATGTACTTCTGTCTGGTGGCATGATGCCGCACTTCATGCAAAGCGAAATTAACCGCTACTGTGTACAAAAACGCCTTGGGGTTTTCAACATGGTCAAGGCTTTCTAACTCCAGCATTTTGGTAAATGCTTTATGGGCGATTTCCTCGGCATCGGCCGGATGCTTGCGATAGCGCTTTTGCAGCCAGCTACATAGAGATGCTTTGTGCTCGGTATACAGGTTTTCAACCAGTTTCCGGGTACGCCGTTTGTTCAGCGGCACAACATCGGACGATGGTTTTGGGGTTGCTGGTGCGATTCCCCCCACATGGCGCAGCGTATTCATTATTTTCATGCAGTAAAACCAGGCCTTTCTCAGAGTCGATGTAATCGCTAAACGCAGCCAATAGCATAATTGGTTGTCATTCATCGATTCACGGTGATTTTGGGGCTGCACTATAAAGCCTTGCTCTGCCTGATTTATGAAAGTTTTATTAAAGTTGCGGATTGGCTGAAAAATCCTGAACGCTTGAGTATCAAGTCCACGAGCTCACAACAACGCCACGTAATAACCGGTTAAGTGGCAGTAATTTTTGTCAAATAATTTAATTAACATGGATATCAGGTAATGACAGCTAAACCACAACACAGCGTAAAAAACCGTACTGCGCACAATTTGTTTAAACTTTCTTTACTGGCAACGCTGGTAAGTTCAGCAACCTCATTTGCAGCTGAAGTAAAAAAAGACGCCGAAGAAAAGTATCTTGATGAGGTCGTGGTAGTGGGCAACCGCATGACTAATGATGCTGCCGGCGCGCTAATGGATAAAAAAGTCAGCATAGGTGTAAACGCCATCATGTCGGCTGAAAGCATTATGCAACAGCCAGGTGGTAATATCACAGATATACTCTCAACCCTGCCCAGTGTATCGGCTTATTCCGATATGGGTAAAGGTCAGGCGGCAACTGGCGAAGCTGAGTTTTTATCCGTTCGTGGTATCGACTCAAGCTACAACGCATATTTAATGAATGGCGTGAGAATGCCGCAATCAGACGCTTCAACCCGTGCCTTATCGTTAAAAATGATTGCGCCATATGGTTTAAGCTCTGCGCGAATTTCGAAAACGCCGACAGCTAAAGATCCGGGTGACGCAGTGGGCGCTATTATCAGCCTGGCAACCCCGACAGCTTTTGACTTAGGTGATAACTTTGTTCGCCTGACCGGTGGTGCCAACTATTCAGCCTTATCTGACGACCGTGGTTTCGACTCAACCGGCGACATTATGCAAGTTGAGTTTGCCAATGTGTTTGGTGACAATGACGAGAATGGTTTATACGCCACTGTTTATCATGAAAAACGCTACTCTGTGGCTGAAACGTTGGAAGTGGGCGGCTATGCGCGCGCTAACGAAGCGGATCAAGATGTTGAAGATGCACGTAACCTGTCTGCGCCAATGATCCCAACCGACTTACGCCTTGACTTCTATAACACTGAAATTGAGCGTTTGGGTGGTAATGTTTCATTTGATCACAAACTGGATAAAGGGACTGTTTTTGTTAGAGCTAACTATGGTCACTACGAAGCAAAAGGCTCAGAGTCACAGCGTAAACTTTATATCAGCAGCAGTGAATATGACGAAAACGGCAACTGGGTGCCACTAACCGCCGGGTCAAATTCTTATTTCCAAACCCGCGATCAGAAAGTTAGCCTGGCCAATATTCAACTGGGCGGTGATTATGCTTTGTCTCCGCGTTTAAGCCTTGATTACAACCTGTCTTACGGTATCAGCAAACAAGAATCACCGACCTCGGTAGAAGGCAGTTTATACAGCCAGAAAGTGGATGGCTCGGTAAACTTTGATTTAACCGACCCTGAAAACGCTCAAATTTCTTTCTCTGATGATGCGACCCGCGCCTTTTTAACCAGCCCAAGTGCACCTAAATTCCGCAAAGTACAAGGCCGTGATGCAGCATCAGAAAACAGCATGATAGGCGCTAAACTGGATGTGACTTATCGTCCTGAAACCTTGCTTGATGTACTCGAAGGTGGCTTAGATATTTATCAATCTGACCGTGATATGCATAACCGAGGCTTAACCGGCAATAATGGTGATAACTATACGATCCCTACACCGGAAGGTGAGCCAGGTGGTAGCTCAAACCCACAAGGGCCTTATGCAAATGAATTGGCGGGTCAGAATGTCAGCTTTATGGATGGCTTGTTTAGCGACCTGCGTGTATATGACCGTGCTTATTTTGAAGATTTTTTATTGCCGGTTGCTTACACTGACCTGTTTACCGAAACTGGTAAGCCTAACCCGGGTGAGTACACTGAAAACGACCGCAACCGCAATACGGTTTCAGGTACAGAAACCGTTACCGCTTTATACTTACAAGGTATAAAAGCGTTTGGTGCAGTGGATGTTACTGCGGGCTTGCGCTATGAACATACTGACTTTGAGTCGACCCAGTGGTTAATGGATGGCGACAACAGCCGTTTTGTAAACAGTGGCAGCGACTACGCAGAGTTACTACCCAACCTGAATATTACTTATACCCCTAATGATGAGATGGTATATCGTGTTGCGGCGCGTCGCAGCTTCTCTCGTCCGGCGTTTAGCCTAATCGCAGGTCCTGAATCTTACAGCTATGATCAGGATTCAGATGCGCTGATTCGGGTAAATCGTTCAAACCCGGATCTTGAGCCAGTTACGGTTGATAACCTGGATGCAAGCATCGAATGGTACCCAAGCGATAACGCAATATTAGAAGCCGCGGTTTATTACAAGGCATTCGAAAACTTCATTTATACAGCCAGCACAACCGGCAATACGCCACCTGCGGGCTATACCGATGAAGTAGAAGATGAAGTGACTTACATAATGCCGGAAAACGGAAACGACGCTGAACTGACAGGTATTGAATTACATGGTCGTTATCAGTTTGCCGCTAATGCCGGCTGGCTTGAAGGTTTTGGTGCCGATGTAACCGCGACCTTTCAGGACAGTTCAGCAGAAAGTGCGGATCAAAGCCGTACTCAGGATACCGCATTACCGCGTTCACCAGACGATATGTACAGCGCACAGTTGTTCTATCAAAAAGATAGCATTTCAACCGCGCTTATCTGGCAGTATGCCGGTCGTCAGTTGTTAAGCTTAACCGATGATAAATTGGACAAATATCTGCAAGCTAACTCGCAGTTAAATGCCAGCATTACTTATCGGGCTGATGCCTGGTCTGTCACCGCACAGGTTGAAAACCTGTTGGATGATGAAACCTTCTACAAAACGCTGGGTAAAAGCAAGCAATACTTAGGTACCCAGGATGGCGGTGGTAACGGCTCTTACGTTGAAACCGGCCGTACTATGAAGATGTTTGTAACTTACCAGTTCTAAGCAGCTATCGGCAGGGGTATTGACCCCTGCTTTTTTTACTTAAGAGCACATCATGACGACAGCTTACTTTTCTTTATTGATGTGGCTATTAGCAGGGTTATCCTGTTTTGCTACATTCATGTCTTATGCTGAACCCGGTCGCTGGATCCGCGGCGATCAACACATACATACGGCCTTATCAGCCGATGCCCGCTCCACATTAGATCAAGTGGTGCATCAGGGTATTGAAACTTTCAATCTCGATTATATGGTGATTTCGAACCACCTGCGCAATACAAGTCACAATAATAATGGCGACCCCTGTGTAGAACAATTGTTCTCGTCATCTTTGGCTGACTATGAATCTCCGGCTCTGGCAGCATTACAAAAAACCTATCCACAACGCTTACTGCTCAGCACATTTGAATGGGATATGCCGGGGCACGATCACATGAATATAGGTATTCTGCCGGGGTTGAATAAAGCAGATTATCCCCAGACAGCACAAAAACTCAAAGCAACCGCGTATTTTGAATATCAGTTCGGCGCTAAAAATACCCCAAAAGATTTCTCGGGCATGCAGTTTGCGGCCAAGCACTATCAGCAGGCTTCACGTCAAAATCAAACCCATGACGATGCAGTTGCCGCGTTGGCCTGGCTGGCAAAAGAATATCCGGGACAAAGTTACGCCATGCTAAATCACCCGACCCGGTATGCAACTAGCTATAAATTAGCCGACATCCGCGACTTACATAACGCAGCACCGGATGTCTTCACTCTGGTGGAGGGCATGGTTGGTAATCAATTTAACGGCTATCGTGGCGACTATGCACAAAAGAGCCGGGCCGGACTCGCTGGCGGTGTAGATCCTTTCGTTGCGACCCTTGGCGGTAACTGGGATGCTTTGCTAGGTGAAGGCCGGCGAATTTGGCTGGTGGCTAATTCTGATCATCATTTTAAAGCAGCGCCACCTCATGCCAGTGGCTATTTTCCGGGAGAGTATGCCGCTACCTGGTTATATTTACCTCAAGCTCGGCTAACCGCTGCAACCTGGCTAAAAGCGTTAAAAAGTGGCAATAGTTTTTCAGTTTATGGCAATTTAATTGATTCGCTGGCGTTTTCATTAAGCAGCGGCAAACAGCGCGCTGAGATGGGGCAAACCCTGAATGCTGAAGCTGGTGACAATATCACCCTAACCCTGACAGTTCATCAACCTGAGCATAATAACCGGGAAAAAACAGTCGGCGATGGCCGTTATAACGGAGAAGTGCCAGCTTTGCATCATATTGATGTTATCAGCGGTGAAGTAACAGGCAAAGCCGCGCCCGGCAGCGACGCTTATCAAGCTGAGCATAATCCAACCACCCGGGTAATTAAGTCGTTTACCGCAGATGACTGGCAAGTCAATGCTGACGGCAGCCTGACCATGACACTCACCCTGCCAGCTACTCATAACGCTTATTTCAGGCTACGTGGTACGCATCATGGTTATAACGACAAAGGCTGGACCGCAAACGGAGAACCGCAACGTTCTCCTGTAGTAGCGCCCGGTGACGACAGCCAGGCTTATTACCAGGCGCTTAATCAACGTAATTACCGGGATCTCTGGTTTTACTCTAATCCGATATTTTTGGAGTTAATAGCTAATGAAGCCGCTCAACACTAGTATTTTTGTATATGCTTCGCGCATTCAGGTAGGCCGGTATATACTCGGATGCCTGCTTAATTTGCTTACCCTGACCGCTTATGCACAGCCGCTGTCTGTTACTGTGGAAAGCTTTAATGTGCGTTATGACAACCCTGATGATGGGATTAATGCCTGGCCAAATCGACAAAATATGGTGCGCGAGCATATTTTGAAGCTGGCGCCGGATGTAATCGGAATGCAAGAAGTATTAAGCCATCAGCTTAACTGGCTGAGCTCAGAATTGGCTGACTACCGCGCAATCGGGGTGGGCCGGGACGATGGTAAAAAGCAGGGCGAGTTTGTACCAATTTTATATAATGCACAGCACCTTAAACTAGTACAACAAGATCATTTCTGGCTATCTGAAACACCGAATATTCCGGGATCAGTAGGATGGGGAGCAGACCTGCCCAGAATTGTCACTTGGGCATGTTTTTATAAGCAGAAGCAGGCATTTTACGTATTTAATGCACATTTTAGCCATGTCAGCGAACAAGCCAGACGCCAAAGTGCACATTTTCTTGCTGCGCAAATTAAACAGATAGCCGGTAACCACCCGGTCATTTTAACCGGCGATTTTAATGCACAACCTAATGAACCCGCATATCAGGTATTAACTAAGCAGGCTACACAAAACCTCAAGGATTCAGCTTTGCTGATATCCGGGACTAAGCCTGATACAACCTGGAATGGTTTTGGCGAGGCCAAGCAGCCAGCCAGACTTGACTATGTATTAATAAGCGACCCCTGGCATGTGAAAAGTTATAAAACCCACCGGGTGATTCAACAAGGTGTTTATATCTCGGATCACTTCCCGGTTTCGGTCATCCTAACCCTACCGCAGCAAGCGCCTTAGCGGTTCAGTTTCACCGCTTATCACCAGTACCAATCAACTAAAAACAAAAAGCGACTGAGATGACATCAGTCGCTTTTTTTAAACGTTACTCCGGATAGCGTACCAAGACACTAAAATTAAATTATTCAAGCTTGCTAACGCGGTTATGTATGATTCACGATTAAATAGCTGCCAGCTATTTTGAGCAAATTACAGCTTTTGAATCGTTTGCAGTGGCGCAAGGCTGTGTAGGTTGGTTTAGCGCCGTGGGCGCGTAAGCCACCAATTAATATATAAACCGTAGGCGTCAAGCTTGCTGACGCGATAAAATATGGCTCACAATTAAATAGATACTGGCTGTTTTGAGCGAAACAGCACGGTCGATCTAACTCACTTTTGGACAATTATGAGTTAAAGCCTTAACTCTAACGCGTTTGCTTCGGATAAAAATATCTATGGGTTAACACCCTGCTTAGGGGCGCAATCACGGCGGCTATAATCGGAACGAAGTGACACAGCCGCCGTGTTTGTGTCCCAGCGAGCCCGCGAGCGGCTACAGCAGATTGTTAGCTTTACTAATCCGCAAGTCTTTCTTTTACCTTTAACGTACCTGAATTAAGTGCGACGAAGTCAGGTTGATCCTTTTTAACCATTCCCTGCAGCCACGTACCGATAAGTGTCCTCGGAATTTTGCTACCTGCGACGATAGGTGAAAGCGCAAGTTGATAGCGAGTTTCTATCCAATCCTTGCTATCAGTGAAGCTCTTTCTGGTGCTAAAGATGAAAACACCTTTTTCAAACCTCAGAGAATCGCATAGAAAAGGAAGCTTGGTGACTTTATTAATGTCGCTCATTTCAATAAAACAACCTGGTTTATCGATTGTGATATTAATTGAACCAATTGCATTTGTTGAACCTGAATAAAAGCCCTCCCAATTACCTGAAAGAACTTGTTCTGCATTAACCAAAGCACTAAAAGCTAACGAAAAAAATATAAGAGAAATTTTCATAGTAAAGCTAACATCTTATTATAGAGAATTCACAGTAACACGCAGCCTTACTCATACCTGAACTCCCAACATATTTCTTGATAACAACACCTTACACCTGATTATGAGCCAGTTTCCAATGATTTTATTGAGTGTTACTGTGAATTCTCAGTAATAACGACACTCATTTTAAACAAAACGCCATCAAAACAATGATATATCTAATATTTGCCCTAGCTGTATGTATTTACTGAGAAGTCTCATTAATTCCAGCACTGTTTTATACTACATCCCGCCACTGGTGCGGCATTCATGAAGATTACTTTAGCTTTACAATGCATGTTACTGAGAATTCTAGGACTGATCGTCAAACCGATCCATTATTTAGCTGCTTAACTGGTTAATAACTGTTCGCGATCTCGCCCTGATTAAGCGGACTGTCAACATCTAAATTAATGGGCAAGTTTTTAGCTGGCTATATTAACCAGCGAAGCGAAACCCGCCAGTTAAAAAGTTGCCCCTCAACACGGCAAGGTCACGAACGTTTATTGAACAAAATATGATTAAATAGTGAGAACTCATGCTCTCGCCCTGTCCCCTTCAATTGCTTGTTATACATCTTCGACAGTGACTTGAATAACCTGTGCTTTTGCTTAGAATCTATCTGACAATCGTCTAATTATACTAATATTTAACAGTGCAGCGAACACTACACTTATCACCACAAAGCCACTGAGAATATTCTGCTGAGAGGCAATTTCATGGTCATTCAGGCTCTCTAATAACACGGCCAAAATAAAGCTCCCGATGCCAGCGGAGACTTTTAATATCAGCAGAAATATACCGAATGCCAGTGTACTCAGATTGCGTTCAGGGCTAGTAAAGTAATTGTTGACAACCCGGGCCAGTAAAGACCAGATAAATACGGAAACACCGCCGATGGAAATGCCAAGAATAAAGTAAGAAATAACCAAAAGATGATTGTGCTCAGGATAAGCAATCAACATGAAAAAAACTGTCAGCAAGCTTACTGCATGGGCATATTTGAAGGACTTTCTCTCGCCGTTACGGCTTGCGAATTTTACCCAAAATAATAAGGATACCAATTTGCCTGTACCAACAGCAGCCAGTAACTCCCATGTATCAAGCTCTTTGGCTCCGGAGAAGCCGACCAGAAATACTGTGGAGCGTTCTGCCATAGCAAGAAAGCAACAAATGCAGGCGATAATTTTCAGTAGACGGATATAATCCGGAACAGTCAGCAAGTGCTTTAAACTGGCGAGAAATCCGGTATTCGTAGCTGATTGGGTTTGGCTGTCCAGTTTCACTGAACGGCATGAAATAGCGCTGATGATGATAGTTAGTAGGTAAACTATCCCTACCACAATCATAATCTGAATGAGTGCCCCGGTACTGGCCGGTTCAGAAATCTGAGGGTTAAACAAAGGGAAAGTAGAAAGCCCGGCCAAAAATAAAACGGAGACGGCACTGAAACAAAATCGCCAGGCACTGATCGAGGTTGATGATGTCTGCTTGGCCATACCCGCGAGCAATGCATTGTGGGGGATATCTACGAGTGTATAGCCTAAGCGGAAAAACAAACTCGCAACAATAGCGGCTAAAAATGGCAATGACTCGAGGTATAACGGCAATAAAAATAATGAAAAGAAACTTATTACGTTTACCGGGATCACAAATAGCAGAATAATAGTCAGTGATTTAAATTTATATCCGTACTTATCGATAAGACGAGATACTACCGGGTCAGTAATGCCGTCGAAAATAAATCCCGCTAACAATACGGTACCCGCCACAGAGGCGGGTAAATGGATAGTATTGACTAAGAAATACATATAGAAGATATCGACAATACCTGCTTGTAAGGCTTTGGCGAAGTTTCCAGATGCGTAACCAATGACCTTCAATTTATTCACTGATGAAGGCCTGTGGCTGGTATTACCCTGAGGTTGGGACATATGACTTCAAAGTTTTAGCTGCTTAAAACAGTTTAGATTATATTATTTATATTTCAGGAATTTGACTAATTTTTCCGGCTCATCCGTTTGAATAATATCAGCACCGGCATCGATTAACTGTTGCCAAGTATTGCCGTCATCTTTAAGTGCTTTACTATCAACATAATCAGCAGACAGAATAGCCGCTACATCCAGGGCATTCACCCATATAAATACGCCTTTTTCTTTTGCTAGTTCGGCACTTTTCTTTAAATAATTAATGTCTGAGAACCACACTTCCATTGCTTTAGGGGCGTGCTCAAGTTGAGGGACAATAAGAGCGGTTGCGTCATTTTCGAATTGTGAAATGATGGGCATAACGATTGATCCTCGGAAACTTTTGTCCTGAGTCAGAGGTGGGTCGGACGGAAGTACCGGCTTTTTCAATAATACCTGCTCTACCATGTTCAGCTTACTCAACTCACTGAATACTTCGGCGTAAAGTTCTGATTTTGCATCAACGTTAATAATGATGCGGTCTTTAGCTGCTTTGATGGCCTCAATAAAAGTAGGAACAGTTCGTGACGTGATTTTACCTGATGCACCGTTTTCAGTTTTCAAATGAAGCTTTGAAACTTCGGCCCACGTGAGCTCTGCCACTGCGCCTTTCCCGTCGGTGGTACGATCAACAGTCTCATCATGCATGAGGATGAGGACATTATCTTTCGTTTTACGCACGTCCAGCTCAACAATAGCCACACCCAGAGAAATGCATTTTTCCAGTGCATCCAAAGAGTTTTCACTGGTTCCCTTCCAGCACCCACGGTGAGCTGCAATCAATACTTCATCAGTGTCGAATACGGATAAAAGATCGCTGGCTGAGGCAGTGAATGAGACAATAAAAAACAACGACGATAAAGTTACTTTTCTAAAATCAAAAATAAACATAGCTTTCCGGTTAGTAGAATAAAGAGAAAAATGAGAAATGGCGCACAATAGTGCGCCATTAATGAGGTTTAGAACGCCATTTGTACGCCAGCAACGATGGTACGACCGTAGCCGTAAACACCAACCGCTCGATCTTTGGTCAGACCATATTGGGAGGAGGTTTCATCTGTCACATTCAATACGTCAAGCGACACATCAATACTGTCGGTGAGGCTATAAGAGGTAGACAAATCTAATTGCCCATATGCATCCTTCAGTAGTGTAGACTGACTGTCTCCAGCTGCGTTAGTGACGAACTCATCACGCCACGCGTAAGCTAGACGAACACTGAACTCATCATTCTCGTAATAACCTGTGAGATTATAGGAGTTCTCTGATGCTCCGGCGAAAGGGGTTTCAAAAGATTCGCCATAGTAAGTGTGCGTGACACCGTCAGTTTTTGCGTAGGTATAGTTAGCTATTACACCAAAACCTTCAATAGGCAGAAAAGTCAGAGGTTGCTGATAAATAAACTCGAAGCCCCTGATTTTCGCCCCTTCTCCGTTGACCGGTAAACTAACAGTGAATGCCTCGTTAGAAATATCGGTACCATCATCGCGATAAAGGGGGCCGCCAAAATTCAATACACGGGATTCAGTAGTGGTGGTAATAAATGACTCAATATCCTTAAAAAAGCCGGTAAACGAAACGAGTGCATCTTCAGCAAAGTAGTATTCAACACCAAGATCGATCTGCTTCACACGAAAAGGATCTAAGTTTGGGTTACCCTGACTTGCCGATTGTGTGGCGATATCATAAGACGATATACCCGGCGATAACTGAGAAAGAGTTGCACGAGTGATAGCTTTAGATGCTGCCAGTCGGACAATAACGTCCTCGGTCACATCCAAAGCCAGGTTAATACTTGGGAGAACATCAGTATAGTCGCTGTCTTCTCCAATGGTGCCAACGCCTGAATCAGTCAATACGTAGCCCGTTGAAGTTTGATCTGTTTTGACAACACGGACCCCCAGGTTTCCGGTCAGATACATACCATCACCAACCGAGGCATCGACCGTGAGTTGGGCATATCCTGCCAAGCTGTCTTCCTTTACGCGATAGGTAGACGGGTAGCTGATTGCAGGAACAAAATCATCGGCGACCATGGTCTGTGCCGCTTCAAAATCATCGCGCTTCACGATAAGCCAGTCGCTGGGAATGCCATCAGGAGTGCCACCACCGAATAGACCATAATTTAGCGAAGCAACATCTTCAAAAGCTGGTGCAGGATTATCTTCACTCGGATTTATCCGTTCATTATAAGCGACGCGCGAAAACTCATGTTCTGCATACCGAACCCCAGCTTTCAGCGCAGAGAATATTCCCCAGTCGACATTATAGGTGACATCAAACTTCAGGTTCTTCTCTTCATCTTCAATGTCATCCATCAGGTAACGCAACTGATTAAAGTCATAAGCACTCGCGTCAGTGAAATCATAATCAAGACTGCTGAATGTCGGGACAACCGTGCCTTCATAAGACGTTTCTCCCAGTTCAGCACGTCCGCGGAAATCATAAAGGCTCCGGAAGTTATCTGCGAGTTGCTCGGCTTTTGAATACCCAGCAGTGGCTTCCAGGGTCAAGTTTGGGTTCATGTTCCACTTACCTGACAGAGTATACATATTCAACTCGTCCTGAGTGTCGTCGAAGACGTTCTCAGAACGTGTCTGAACATTATCAAACACCCCTCCGACGACTCGGTCCAGACCGCCAATACCCGGAACAGTCTCTAAAAAAACCGGAGTTGGTGTGCCATCGAAATACAGTGTATCAATAGTAAATCGACGATTTATCTCATCAAATTTACCATGCACAATGTCTAAATTAACTTCAACGTCTTCTACTGGGCGGTACTGCAATGACGCGGTAATACCTGTGCGCTTTCTGTCTCTGAATTGATTGATTGAGCGCGGAAGAAAAGGAATTTCCATTAATGGTAAAGTGCCGCCACCTAAGCTCTCTGTTTCCCAACGGATATTTTCAATAGCGTCTTGTCGTAAGGTATAATCAGACTGAGCAAAAGATACCAGGGCTCCAAATTTATCCCCCCAGGTGTTGCTTACCAAAAAGGAGTAGCGAGGATCCCAGTCTTCGACCAGTGAATTATGCTGCCCCTGAACAGAAGCGGCGGCGACAAAACCTTCCTTGTCGAACGGACGGCGGGTTTTCATATCGATAGTGGCAGCAAGGCCACCTTCGGTCATTTCTGCACTAGGCGATTTCACTAACGATATACTTTGCATCAACTCTGACGCGAATATGTCCAAATCAACACTGCGGCCGCCAGGTGACGTAACGGTTTGGTTGTTCAGACGTACTTGGGTGAACTCGGGACCCAGCGCACGAACAGTGACGGACTGCCCCTCACCGTTCTGGCGGGAAATTGCTACTCCAGGAATGCGTTGTAATGCTTCTGACAGGTTCAAGTCCGGGAAATCTGAAATGTCTTCTGCAACCAACGCATCAACAAAGCCGGATGAGTCACGTTTTGTATCCATCGCAGCCGCAATGCTGCCGCGGATACCGGTAACAGTAATTTCCTCGATAGTATCTTCTGCTGGTTGTTGTTGTGCAACTGCTGTAGCAATGCACGAGTTAGCAACGAGCATGCCAAGTAAAGAGAGCTTGAATTTCATGTGTGTATACCTTCTGTTTTAATATTGTTAACAGAACTATACACGCAATTTATTTAATTTATATTTATTTTCAAATTAATAAATAAATAACCTTACTGGTCAGATGTGTAGTCATGAATAGGTAAAAGGCCTGCTCCCCAAACAACCGACTGACTCCCCAGTTCAGATACTTCAATATCAAAGTATGGCGTATAGTCCTGGATAGAATTCCAGCTCTGCTCCGTCATTATTTGCTCTTTAAGCCCGACCAAAATTCGGTTTGGAATAGCTCCTGATATAATAACCTTACTGGGATCCAACCAGGCATCCGCGGCAAAGATAATTGGTTTAAGTTGTCTGGCGGCACGAATTATCCATTCTTTCTCGACTTCAGGGTATTTATCTAGTGCCAGTTCGATATTATGCAGACTACTTATGGTTGCACCTGCCAACTGGAGTTCGTTTATCAAATCAATTCCCGATGGGCGTTTCACTCCCTGTCCAGCAGGTGAAAGCATTCCCGCTTCCCCGGCATTAAGAAAGCTGCCCCGATACAGATCGTCATTGATAATAACGCCGCCTCCGACACCATGACCCAAGTACAACACCACACTAGTACCGGAATTCCTAAGGTGCTGGCCGCAGTAAAGTTCAGCTAAAGCAGCTGACGTGGCATCGTTCTCTATCCATACCTGATGGCCAAGTTCGGCTTCAAAAAAAGCTTGTAAATCAAGATTACGCCAGCCTTCCAACCACGGTACAGTCATTCGATGCCGGATATTATTTCTATCAGTAAATCCCGCTACAGCAATTCCCAACCCGAGGAATCGGCTTTGCATTAACCCAATACGGCTACTGAAATGACGAATGAAATCATCAAGCTTCGCGACGAAATCATAAGGGTCCTTGCTGGTAAACGGTTCAGTAATAACGTGATTCATCCTGCCAGAAAAGTCGACTACAGAGATCTCCATCCATCCCGGCTGAACCGTCGCTCCGATGGTATACCCGCCTTGAGGAGATATTTCCAAAGGCACCATGGGTCGCCCGCGGCTAGTTGCTTCTTCGCGGACTTCTCTTTCTCTAACAAGCGATAAAGAAGTCAGTTCTTTGGAAATAGAGGTCATTTTTGAATTTGTCAGGCTAAGTGCCTGCGCGATTTCAATTCGACTTGCAGATCGTACTCTGCGTAAATACCACAGAACACGACGTTGAATATCAGATAATTGCTGCATAGCTTTCAGATAAGGGATAACGTAATTTTTGGTTAGTTTAATGGTATTCTAAACTGCGAGTCAAAACTTTAACCAACTCGAAAGCTGTAACATAGTTGCTCGTATTGCGTTGACTTCTGTCGAAACTAAGGAAACTACTAATAAGTCCCGCAATTTAGCGCTCGATTAAACCGATGCACGACCTGCGTGATTTTTGAACTTCAATTTTGCGATTAAGACCAATATATCGCTGTTTCAGGCCGAACTTCGGGTTATTCCCGGAATTCAGACAGATCTTGGCTGTCGTCGCAACATCTGGTCTACTTTAAACAGGTTCGCCAAGGTGAATAGCATGGCTAACTGTGAATCATTTTTCATCATCCCTTTAGAGCGTGCTTTGATAAAGCCGAACTGACATTTGATGAGCCGGAACGGGTGTTCTACCTTAGCCCTAATGCTGGCTTTTAAATATTCGATGTTAATGGCGGTTTTATTCTTGCGGGGATGCTTCTTCATCGCTCGAACTTTGCCGGGACGCTCTGCTATCAGCCATTCCACGTTAGTGTCTTTCAGCTCTTCGCGTTTTTCTGCGCCTTGATAACCAGCATCGCCAGAGATGAATTCCTCATCACCGTGTAGCAGATTTTTCAACTGGTTCAGATCATGTTCGTTGGCTGCTGTGGCCACCAGCGTATGGGTGAGACCACTCTTTGCATCCACGCCAATATGAGCTTTCATACCGAAGTGCCATTGATTGACCGTTTTGAATAATTTGCGAGTCAGTTTGTGTTTCTCCAGCAAGTGCCGGAAGTTCAGTAACCGTCGGCTAAAGCACACCTAAACATTTATTTTATATTCGCTAAGCTCATTTCTTTTTAATAACAGGAGTGAGTTATGCAAACCAATCGGACACAACAATGGCTAGATTTAATTCGTCTGCAACCAGGCTCTGGTTTAAACATAAAAGATTTTTGCCAGCAAAATAACTTAGCAACGTCCACTTTTTATAAGTATCGCAAACAATTAACTGCCCAATCTAGTTTCAGCAAACTGACTATTCAAACGGAACAAACCCGTTTGCAAGAAATCGTTGAGCCTGCCCATATCACACTGACTTTGCAGGTTGGAGAATTAAAGTTGCCGGGTTCAACCTCTGCACAGTATTTGTCTGATTTGATTAGAGGTTTAGTTAAATGAAAATGTTTGTTGAACCCAGTGACATTTACCTGCACCGCCCAGTGGTGGACTTTCGAAAATCGATTAATGGCTTGGCTAATATTGTTATCTCTGAAATGAATTTAAATGTGATGTCCGGTGCATTGTTTATCTTCTGCAATAAAAGCAAAGATAAACTCAAAATCCTTTATTGGAATAAAACAGGCTTTGCTTTGTGGCATAAGCGATTAGAAAACAATAAGTTTAAATGGCCGAATACCGAGCATGAAAACCAGCTTATTTTATCTGAGCAACTGTTTAGAGCTTTTTATTATTGTAAATATTGAGGCGATAAGACTACTTCACCTCCTCCCAGCCGAAGGCCTGCTGCTGGCACACAGCTGAAATTAGTTACTGGTTTGAAT
>Ga0207833_100093_pt1 | contig 96828 bp, 82 predicted proteins | sample TtaePargueraPR_6_FD_187753 | JGI IMG/M metagenome (GOLD analysis project Ga0207833, IMG submission 187753) | Aerobic enrichment media microbial communities from Bioluminiscent Bay, La Parguera, Puerto Rico - Tt and E1 (2) (SPAdes) | ecosystem: Environmental > Aquatic > Marine > Unclassified ...
AAGATTCGACACCTTTATCAAAACGGGTAACTCTCAACTTTTCAAGAAGAAGTGTCAGATCAAGTCGAGACTAATTCAGTTAAGTTGATGACTTGTTTCTGTAATTTTAGTAAACGATTCACTTTTATCGAAAACTTTAACCGTCTAAAACTAAGTCGGCTTGAAAGTAGCCGCCAATTCTTGTTCACTTTGCGTAAATAACCTTAACGCCGCCTTCGCGGATTTTTCAGAGGAAATTTTTTCAAATAGCACCTCAAACTCTTTATCTAACTCATCTTTTTTCCGTATTTTACCTTTAGGCTCTTTGGTATCTCTTACTATTAATTCATACTCCAAATCTTCATCAATAAGCAACTCAACAATTATGTTTGCGCGAGCTGCTGGTTCCAGAAATTTATTATCTAAAACTGACTTAGCATAGGGACAAAATCGATCTGCATGACTCTTGATTAGCCTGTAGACCGAACCTGATTTCTGTTTCCAGACAAAAAAGCTACCAAGATCTATAAGTTCATTTAAATTTGTATCGCCTGAAGATAAACGCCATTGTTCATTTTCAAACCAGCTAGAGAATATTTTATACATACAATTATTATCTGGGGCATTAATTCTTAGTACAATCCAGCTATCAGGCACTAGCAAGGTGCCGCCTAGGTCATTAATATCTGGCCCTCTCCCTTCAAAAAAACATCTTAAATTAATTTGACCAGACATAATATCGTAAAGCCCTTCTAAATGAGCGATGCGAGCAATATACCTCAATGCGACTAAAGCTTTAACTACACTGGGTTTACTATTACAAATATTATTACGTATGTTTGATAAATGAGTCCATAAACCATCCTCACTTGGTTCACCGGCCTCAATATTCAAAATCATCCAGGTTGCACCAGCACAAACCAACCTTTCAAAATCTTCAAATAATGAAGCCTTGCGATTCTTACTCATAACAACCTTCCCGCCACTTATTTAATTATCTATATAATATATTTGGCACTAAAACAGTGCCAAATATATTAGTGTAGCACCGGCACTGTTTTGGTGCCAAGAGAAAATAAGAATAAAATGCCAAAATGATAAAACACATCAATGATCCCCGCTATCACGATTTAATTCAGTGGCTTAAAACTGTTCGTTCCGAGCAGGGGCTAAGTGTGCGTGATTTGGGCGAGTTACTGGGTGAGCCGCATCAATTTGTTGTGAAAGTTGAAACGTTAGAACGGAAATTAAATGTTTTTGAGTATGTTCAATACTGCACCGCATTGAACATTGACCCCTCTATCGGCTTAAATAAATTAAGTTCATCAAAAAAATCTTAACTATTGATTCCCCCTAACTAAATTTAAACTCTTACTCTCTTTACTTCCTTTCTGCCCATTTTGTAATAAATATAAGTCCACTATCAGCTATCTCAATCATTTATTTAATAAGCTATTGTTTATTTGTAATTTTTTTAAGTATAGTACCTACATTACTAAAAATTAAAAATAGTTAATTAAAAGGTATTATTATGTCTAGTTACTGCTTTTTTACCCCTGAAGCACAGACTTTAGCAGAAAGAGTTGGAGTTAAAGATATAATAGAAAGTTTTTCTGAATCGAGTAAGAAGCAAACATATGTCTTATACCGGCCTCTTTCAAAAGAAGATGCTTCCTACGATTACGATGATTCTTTTATAATCTTTGCATCAGGAACCAAACCATGTTTTGTAAACATTGGTAACGATGAAGAAGGGTTTGAGGATTATATCGAGGACTTCATTGACGATGTATCTTTTCTTTCAGAAAAATTTAAATACAGAAAAAAGATAGGAAGAAAAAAACATTGGGCGGAGTTATTCCAAAAGTGTCACTATAAAAGTATAGATTTTGATTCTTTGTTGATAGATAGACCATCCGATAAGAGAGAAGCTGATTTACTTACATCTCTAGTAATTGGTAGTATCAATGATGTATCCAAAATAGATCTGCAAGCCGAAAGTCTGCTTGATATAGTCAAATCAAAAATCGTTTTATTCGATACAGATCAAACTAGTTTTGTTTTTAAAACCGGTAACAGTAAAAAATTTTTAATACAAGGCTTAGCCGGTTCCGGCAAAACAGAGTTACTACTTCATAAACTCAAAGAAATATATTCCAATGACCACTCTGCGAGAATTGCTTTTACTTGTTACAATAAAATTCTTGCCTCATCAATGAAAAATAGGATACCTGATTTTTTCGATTTCATGCGCGTTGATCGACAAATAGATTGGGGAAATAAGTTGTTTTGTTTCCACGCATGGGGAAGTTCAAAAATCGCAGATTCAGGAATGTATCGTTATATTTGCTACAAATATGGAATAGCTTTTGGAAGCCTGCAATCGGGTTCCTTCGACTCCCTGTGTCAGAGAGCGATCGAAGACATTAAAAAACAGTCTCTCGTTAATGGTCATGAATATATATTTGATTATGTATTTATCGATGAGAGTCAGGACTTTTCTGATAGCTTCATTGAATTATGTGAAATGGTTACAGCAAAAAAAGTTTTTGTTGCTGGCGATGTATTTCAAAATATTTTTAGGCCAATTGATGTTTCCGTCGCTAGGTCAGACTTAGTGCTTAAAAAGTGCTACAGAACAGATCCTAGAAATCTGATGTTTTCACATGCTTTGGGTATGGGATTATACGAAATTCCTGTATTACGATGGTTAAAAGAGCATGAATGGGACGCCTGTGGCTATAATTATGATGAATGCAATGGGAAGGCTATTATCAACAGAGATCCACTGCGTAGATTCGAAGACATCCCTGAAGACTACAAATCAACTGCTATTCACGTTGTGAATACGCACCAATCTATTTCAGAAACAATTTTTCGTGTTGTTGAAAATATCAGAAAAAAACACGAAAGTTTAACTCAAGGCGATATTGCTGTCCTCTTTCTCGATACACAGAATTATATATATGACGTAATACCTGAACTAAGAAATATCATCACTACACGTCTGGGTTGGGATGTAAATGTTTCATTTGAAACGAAACAAAGTGATTCTTCCAAGTTTTTTATCTCTAATATTAATAATGCAAAGGGTTTAGAGTTTCCTTTCGTGATTTGTTTCGCAATGGACTTACACAGGAATCCATCATTTAGGAATGGCTTGTATACAATGATGGCGCGTTCTTTCCTAGAAAGCCACTTAGTGCTTGGAAATCCCTCAAACAACGAGCTAGTTAGAGCACTAAAAAATGGCTTAGGCTACATGAACGATCATGGGTGTATGGAACTACGAATACCATCACCTGACGAAATAGCTGATCAAGAGGATTTAATTGTTTGGGAAGAAAAACCTTCTATTGAAGATTACGTGAAGCAATTTTGCTCAAGTAAACAAGCCTCTCCCAGATTAGTAGCCAAAATGATGAGCAGAATAACTTCTATAATTGACGAAGAAGAATATGACCAAGCTTATTTAGATCAGTTACTGGAACTTGAATATTCTAGGAATTTAAAGATATGAGCATTTATTATCTACGAAATATACCAGAATATTATTTAAACAGGTTTAGTTCCGTCAGAAGCTCTTTTGACAATTTCCTAAATTTGCTTAACCTTGCTGAAATAGTAAACACTTGCCATGAATGCTATGTAAAAAATAGCAATCAGTTCGACATTGCTATTTTTACAGGGGGGCTAAACAGGGCTGTTATTAAAAAAAATGATGGTTATTTTTCAATGTCAATCCCGTTTCAAATTATTAATTCGAATGATCACATTACTTTCATTTCCAATTATATGGAAGAAGAAGTGAGCGGCATATTCATCTCGATTATGAGAAACACCTTACAAACAATGAAAAGCAATTCTGCCTCTCATGAAGATGTAATACTATCTTTAATAGAAAATTTTAATATAGAGCTTCAAGATTCGATCAAGTACTACGATGCCTTTGTTTCTATTCTATCTGAAGATCATGGTTATTTTCGCTTCGATAATGACCCAGAAAACGAAAATGGAGATATACATCCTAGATTCCACTTCGATATTTTTTACAAAGACTCAACGGCATTAAAGATAGGCTATGATAGAGATGCGAGACTAGAATGTTTTCAGTCGTTATTCGATAGTACAAAAGAGAAAAAATATCTTACAAATAGCTCCGTACTAAATAAACAATAACTATGGTGCTTCTGACACATACTGCCAATTTAAATTGATGATAACCCTCTTTATTAATTTTATGATTCAAGAAAAAGATACTAACTGTTAGTGAATAAAGTCCACCTTAGTAAAAGGCATAACGAAAACTAAGTTGATTGTATAACCTTTTTAAATGATGGGTACTTATTTGCTTTTCCGTCATATCGCTCTTCAAGCTCTTTAATAGACTGGTCATCTGCAAACCTAATTAAGGATCTTGAAAATCCATCTATGCCGGGGAAAAGACTTGCATCATTGATGTTTACTTTTTGTAAATATCGTAACGCTTGTAATTGAATTGCACGTTTAATATCAATTTTTACTAGTATAGTACTGTTTAAAGTCAAACCAAGTGTCTCATCATTGGAATATACAAAAGGAGCTGATTTGTCTAAAAATATTTCCTCTTCAAGCCCTAATAGATTTCCTAATGCCTGCATAAATGAATATTTAATATTAGCTGGACACAAGAATAGTCCTTGCTGCACATCTAGCCGCTCAATTTTTCTTAATGGCTCTAACGGGATCACAGCGTTAACAGGTTCGTCAGTGAGAAATTGTTCTCTCCCCCAAACATCAAGTTGGTTATATACTTCTGCCCAACCAATTTCACTTGGCTCAGACAGTTGATTTACCCCCATATTTTTCAATAATTTTAGTAATTTAGTTAAATTCAAAGCCCAAATTGAGGATTCTTCTGAAATTCTTTGACAGGCGAAAAATGCAGCAATATAGAACGAATACGAAAAATCAACCATTCGAGTTGGTGCTCCATGATGTTGCATCATAGCTAACCAATCAAAGTATTGTGTATATCTCGGCAAGGAATCAGAATACCTATGTGCAGTGCGCTGAAACTCCCTAACCATACAGACTTCCGCATATCTTCTAGCTTCTAATGAACAATCGTATTGACTAAAAGCCCTTTCAAGTGAACTCTGTAAAGGCCAACTAGAATTACTTTGTCCACGAAAAATCCAGCGATCTTCCAAATTTGACTCTAATGCAACCAAGTCATTCCATCCTAAAGCGCCAACTCTTAGAAACTTATTCATTGCAATCCCTTATATTGTAAAAACCTTTCAGCTTTATTTTTATAGAATTAGCCCTCGAATATCCAGAGCTATACTCGTTCCAGACGCTCAATAAGCTTATCCAACTTTTTCTCAAGAATTTTATTGTGTTCTAGAATCTCTTTGTTTTGTTTTCTGAGTTCTCGGTTTTTAACGTTTGTATCTGCGAACCCCAAGACGCTATTAGCAATTAGTGCCCCAATAAAACCAACAATCCCTATTCCAAAATAAAACAATACAGACACGATCAACCGACCTTCCAATGTGACTGGATAAAAATCGCCAAACCCTATTGTTGATGCACTCATTTGTAGTGTCCAGAAAGCATCTGCGTAATTGTGAATATTTGCGTTAGGGGCACTTCCTTCAAAATAAAGTAACAACCAAGCCAGTAAGGCGATAAGTCCGTATAAAGCGAGAATACTAACCAAAGCTAAATGTCGGTTTTTATAGTTCTTAACCCCAAATTCATCTACTATATATAAACTGTCTTTATTAAAGTTTTTGAAAAAGAAAAACATGATTATCAAGCCTCAATTTGATTTATTGGTAGTTTATTAGAAATTGACAACTTAAAGGTCAAAAATAAGATAACTGGGAAAGATGTTGTAACCACATAATAATATGGGTATACACCAAAATCGATTAATGCTTGTTCCTGCGCTAACCATAAACCTAACCAGCTAAGGATAAAATGCAAAGCCAACAGGATACCAATCAGTAGCCAGCTAAATTCATTTAACTGGTGCTGGAAAAATTGAATTACTCGTCTAATCATCATCTTAGATATAAGCCAAACTCTAATTATTTGTTTTATTTAAATTTTTATTTTCCGTTGAAAGTTATATGACAATACTGTCACACACAAACAAAATAAAACAAAGTTTTCGTACACTTAAGTTTACATATTTTATAACCCTTAGGGCTAAGCTGGTTGTTAAAAATTAGTAAATCTTAACTATTTATCGCATTCTATAGCCAATGATTAACAGGCCCTTATAGGTTTTACTGACGGCATCTTCAGCTGTACTACCGGAGTAATTTTATGACCAAATTAACCACATTATTATTAGCTAGCTTGTTTACAACCGCGAGTTTCGCCGCCAGTGAGCAAAACTTGTATCAATGCGTCAACAAACAGACTTTAGCGCAAGACGCCAGTTGCGTGGCTAATATGATAGCCAACAATCAAGAATTCAAAATTGAACTTGATGCGGTTAACCAACAGGCAGCTGATCTGGATAACGATAAAGTATTGTCACTGATGCGTATGAACCCCAATGATCTGTCGATTGAAGTGATCGCACTGTCAGAAGCACCGACAGAATCAAACACCAGTACTAAGTTGTAGTTCCCTTATCCAACTTGCTAACATGTAAATTTATTGATTCAACTGCATGTTAGCATTTTATAAGCCCGCATCCAGTTTTTCACGTAGATAAACAGCAAATCGTGGTAAACCTGTTTTTGTATAACCTGTATATTTGTAGCTAATCACTGAGCCAATTTTTGGCGGATTTTGTCTTTCCTGATCACTAAATCCGGTGCCAATTTTAAATATTTGGCCCGCTTGGTTTTTAACCAAAAGCGCGCCCATCATGTCCTTGTATTTTCCCTTCCCCGGTATGTGCTCAATCACAACCGCATCGGCATCTACAAAGCGTTTTAATTTTAATAAATCATCACTTCGAGTCGCATGATACAAAGCGCTACCTTTATGTAACATCAAGCCTTCACTGCCGTTGGCAATATACTCATCCAACAATAACATTAACTGCTGATGAGTGGCTACTTTGAACTGTTCAACCGGTTTAAGGAATTCACTGTGCGTATTTTGCAATAGCTCAGTTAAATGAACCAGTCTGCTATCAAAAGTCAATGGACTCTTGGGTAAATCAAACACCATAAATTTAACCTGACGCCACGCCTGTCCGGCATTTTTGGTTCTAACAATGCCGGATACCCTGGCAAACTGTTGACGGGCAATCCAGAGTTCACCGTCAAGTGGTTGTGTGGGAAAGTGCTCGGTGAAGAACTGAGGTGCTGAGATTAAATGCCCGGAACGACTCCAAAGCTGCTTGCCATCCCAAAAAGCACGTACGCCATCATACTTTTCGCTGACCCAATAATCGTCTAACACTATACCCTGTTGATACACGTTAGCCAGCATTAAAGGTTGGGGTTTGGCAAACAGCGAAAAACTCAGGATAACAGATAGAGCGAACAAGCTACGCGCGGTAATCCTTACCATGATTAAAAGTCCTTTTAATGTTTATTATTGAGTCATCTGGCCATGTCTAACAATTATCATAGTCAAACTAGAGGCTTATTCGGATCACTTTATTTCCAATGTTATTTTTTCCATCAGTGAAGTCGCCAGATTATTGTCATAATAAGCCGCTTCATTTACAAAAGCCGTATAAACTGTCGTATCACCATCATAAGGAATAACGTCACCGTCAAAAGTAATAAATAAAGGATCGCCGGGATTCAGCTGTTTAAAATCTTTATCCTGAACATTTTTATGAACCATGCCAATACGCTCACCTGCTTCATTCAATGGCAATTTCAAACTTTTTAAAAATCTGAAGGCTTCTATACTGGCGGGCAGTTCAGGTAATTTATCCTGATTGTACAAATCCACAAAATCGAGAATGACCTGAGTGAGCGCTTCACTTTGCTCAAACACATCATGTCGTAAAACCGACTGTGGTACAGGTCCAACTTCGACGACTACGCCATATTTGCCCATAGTGCATACCATATGATGTTCATCATTATGTTTGTGGTCTTCATCACAAAATACCGTCACATCCGGCATTTGTTGTTTCACATAAGCCGCCAGAAAATTATAGAAACGACCTCTTTGAGGCATTAACAGCGTGGGTCCCATATTACTGGTGGTTGTGTGTAAATCGATGACAAAATCTGTTTTTGGGTCCGATTTGGGCCCGATAATTTGGTTCAGAACTTTGGCTCTTAACTCTTCGTAACCCGACAAGCTCTCATTTGCCAGACTTGCTTTTGAAAACTGACGATTTAAGTCTTGATCAACGTATCTGCGATTCACTTCATACGCCTTTGGGTTGCCCTGTACCAACTTGGTTTGGAAGGTATCCCGCGTAATTAACTGGCTATTTTTTTGCCATTTTTTCATCAAATAAACACCGGTAATTTCATTACCGTGTGTGCCACAGACAATTGCTAATTGTTTAATCGACATAAGATCCCGGATAAATATTTCAATTGAGACTTGATATAACTTCAATCTAGCAGAAATTAATACCAAATTTTAATTACTTATAAGCATATATTAGCAGAATAAAATTAGCTTATATGAGTTTTATATTAGCTGCCAATATTTTGACTTTTATCTTGGCACCTATTTTGCGTAGTCTTGCTTAGTTAGTCATTAGATGACATGTCACATTATTTATCACGACTGAGGTAACATATGATTTCAAATATTTCTGCAAACCAGGCTTCTCTGAACACTAACCTTCAATCTTTACAAAACACAGCAGAAAGTGCAAAAACAAAAAGCGGCGAAACAACACTTTCTTCAGAGCAGGCTAAACAACTTGCTCAAAGCATCAGTCTTGCCGACCCAAGCGCTTTGATAAATGCAATCAATATCAATAAACTGGAATCAAGCCAAACTTTTTCGTTAATGGCATAACTAACTGACCCAAGCCCAGTTTTAAAAAATTATCGTGATTTTTTATTCATTTGAACATAAATTATGCTAAGTTAGATCTGATATAAATTTAATAGCCGTAATTTTGAATGCAATCACCCGTCGTTACTATTGAGCCAAATATTCAAAGAATAATTGATAAGCTAATCAGTTGCTATCAATCTGATGAGTATGAGGCTCAATATAATAAACTATCGCATTCCCTGCCCACCCAAAAGAAATTTTTAATTAAACAAGAGTTGGCCAGACTCTTCAAACCCAGCATCAAAACGATAGACCTATCAGGCAAAACCGATTATCCGGTTAAAGAATTCAAATGGCAAAATAAGCGTTTTTATCTTGATGAAATCGCAAAACGCATTTTTTTACAGGCAATTGATCAGTTTGGTGGAGAATATACTGAAGGTGTCTATGATACAGTTACATCCGATAGCATTTATCAGGATTACGAAAAACATTATCAGGAAGAAGAAAGGCTCGCTTCATACAAGGTCAATTTAACCGAACTAGGCAGAACAACTAAGCGCCTCGAAGAAAGACTCTATTGTGCAAAACCCGTAAAGATAGAAACGGCACAAAACCAAACACTGAGTGCGATAACCTCTAATATTTCCCGGTCGGGCTGTTTAATCAGAATAGAAGATATTGCCAACCTCAAAGTCGATGATTTGATTAAAATCAGCTTCACCAGTTTAACCGAGCAGTTTAAATTTAATAAAAACCCAGTATGTGAATACCAGATCAAATTTATTGCCAGTGAACCCGATAAAGATAATCTATATAAAGTGGGCGTTCAACTACACGAATCAAATCATGAATGGATGCAGTTTTTAGATAAGTATGTGCTAGCCAACAGAGCATCCTTTAAAGTAGATATCAGCAACGCTAAAGAGTTGACTGAATCTCGCTTGCTTGAAAACCACTTATTAAAAACCAGCTTATGGTTGCCTGTTTTTATTCAGCTAAAAAACCAGCAAGTTAAACAGGTCAGATATGTCCTGACCAATGAATATAACGCTCATTCACTGTCATTTTTTGATGATCTTGAGCAAAACAATCGATTAAACTCGATTATTTTTAAAGTCTGGCCCAGCCTTGCTCAGGCTAAGTATGATAACCCTTTATTACTGGTTGCTCGGCTTAAAAATCACAATAAAAGCCAGTTTATTGCAGCAGATTTAGCTGAATTAATCGAAAGTCAACGACTGGATACATTTATCTCTTTCGCCCGATTAAAAGGTGAACTCAAATTATTTCAGGTCAGAACAAAGGCGTTAACCGATAACCTGATTGATCAGTTTAAATTGAATTGGTTTAAATCAAGTAAAGAAGCCGATAGAGCGCTAGAGCCGCTAACACTTACAAACCACTTAATTTATCTGCATCCTCTTGATCAAGCGCTCGCTTGGCTGCTCGAAAAGCCACAAAGCAAATTAGCTAAATCTGAGCTGGCTACATTGAACCAGTATATCTGTCCGAAAATAAAAAATCAGTCTGTCGCCAACTTTGATGTCACGGCAAAATGTTCGCGCGCTGAACACAGATACTTTTTAAACTCAAACATCGTATTTTCTGATCAACGTCAGGCATACAAAGCACAATTGCTTGACTTATCGGTCCGAGGTTTAAGTATCAGGGTTGAAGCTATCCCTAAAAATATCGAGTTAAACCAAGTTGTGACGCTAAAAGTCGGCAAGCTTGCTCAGTTTAATAAAATTGTAGATGACACATCAGCTCAGTATAAAATTGTTGGCATTAATGATTACAAGCACACCTTGCATTTGCAATTAATTGAAACCTCCGAAGACCGACCATTAGAAAAGTACATGCGCGCACTGATCAAACAGCATAGAAGTAAGCTGAAAATTAATGATCAGTACGACAAATTTGTTATTTTGCAAAAAGCGCTCTGCATTGCATTTATCAGTTTATATCCGGGCTGCGCTTTTGGTATTACCCGGAGTAAAAAGAATCTGTTTGATGTGAGTCGCATATTAAGTGCAGACAGAAACAACAGTGAACTGGCTTTACTAAAACAGCTACAACAAACGCTCAACGCCAAAGAGATGACCTTATATCCAATCTTAAAAGGCATTGGTGAGGATGCTTACCTGACCGAGCTGGTTGATTTTACCCGACAAAAACAATTTAATCAGGCGCAGCTTATTTTTCCGATCAATAAACATCAGCAACTTGAACAGAAGGTTAATGTTCAATTACTGTCTTTTGAATCTCTTAATGACACACTGTCAGGCCAATTTTCAGATAAAAAAATTGTCGCTATTCAGCTTAAGATGTACCCGGTCGTGGACCATGATATAGAAATAATCTCAGATAATCTGAATTATATAGCGCGCTACAATCGCCATCAGGCTGAACAGTTAAAACAGTTTGCCGGCAGATTATTTGGCATGATTGAAATGCTTGATATCAGCCTTTTCTGGCAGTTGGTCACCCGCAAATAATATATTTCAACATTTCCAATCAGTAGCTAGATGAACATTCAGATTAATAACGCTGGCTGTTTCCCTTGCTTAATTCACCTCAGCTGCGCTTCATTTTGAATTGGCTTAATAAACAACAATATCCATATCCATAATAGAGCGTCAAATCATAAAGATTAAGAGCTAAGCCCGCCTTGAAAATAACCTGACTCAAAAACGAAATTAAAAGCTTTAGCTAACTTCTTATCCAGCGTTGAGGTTAAATAGATTGTCAGGGCGTGATGAGTTACAGGACGAAACAATAAAGAAGCCAAAAAAAAGGGCGCCAAAGCGCCCTTTTTTGTCATTATTTTAAGTTGTTTTACTCAGCAACTCTGAAATAGAAGTGTTGATAAATAGTATCTTTCCAAACTTGTTGGATAATGTTATCACCATTATCAATTGATTCGCCTTCAACTTTCATTGATAAACCATAATTGCGTGAGGTCATGCGCATAGTACCATTTTGCATAGGTTCAAAACGCCATTGACTGTCAGCTTCGCTACACGCCGCCTGAACCAGATTGTCAGCAATATCAACTTTACCATCATCATCAGATACACCGTTTACGGCTAAACACATACCTGGTGCATTGAGCGATTCAAATGTGTAATAACCCATATCAGTTGCTGTCGTTTTCCATTTCTGGCAAGCAGAATCTGTATAAGCTTGTTGTTCAATATTAGCATCGGCTTCTTGGCTACATTGCGCCACACTCACAACCTTACCGCTATTTGCATTGATCATTGCAAAGCTATCAACCGGCTCTAAACGCCAGTCTGTGCAAGTTGTGAAGCGATCACCACCCGTCTCAACAGCTGAGCCTGATTCTTTTGAGCAAGCTGCCGCTTGTAAATGACCGATTGTTTGTGCATTAGCAAAACGTAACCAACCATGTTCAGAGGCATCAACTGACCAACGCTGGTAATTAGAAGAAATCCAGTCGCTGCTTGATACTGAATTTTCACCAGTCTCAGTCAAGAATGTACCATACTGATAGTTTACAAAACGATAGAAGCCATCATTTGCCGGATCAACAACCCAATTAGTCGCCGGATTAGAACACTCAGTAACTTGTGTTTCGCCCTGACTATTAGCGGCTAAACATAAATCCGAATCGCGGCTAACAACTTTGTAGCGAACGCCTTCAACTTTTGCTTTTAAAGGGCCTTGTTCACCACTAGGAACCGGTAATTGCTGCTTATCCATTAATGGTTCACCAAAGTTAGGTAAACCTTCATCTGTCCAGGTGAAAGGTTGCGCACGAGCGGCACGTGTACCACTACAGCCATCAGTTGGAGATGAATTACCGTGATAGATTAACCACTCTTCGCTGCCGTCAGGCGACGTAAAGAAACCATGGTGACCCGGACCATATACGCCGTTTGCTTTGCTGAAGAAAGGCTCATCGAACTTTTTCCAAGATTCAGGTTTAACCGGATCATCGCCAACCAGTTCAACAACTGCCAGTTTATAATCTTCTGTATTACAGAAGCTTGAAGAATGGGTTAAGAATACACGGCCATTATGCTTGATAATTTCTGGACCTTCATTAACCGGTAATCCAGAGCGTTCCCACTCATATTCAGGCCGAGTGATAACATTACGCTCACCAACTAATGTCCAAGGGTTAGACATTTTTGAAACTAGGTTAACCTGCTCAGGACCATGCCATTCTGACCAAGTGAAATAAAGCTCACCATTGTGCTCAAAATAGCTGCCGTCGATGTTCCAGTGATCCGGCATTGGTGTACCTTTATACTGGTATGGACCCATAGGATCTGAGCCTTCACTTTCAAGAATGTGGTTTTTCTGACCACCAAAACTTTCTTCTACACCAGATGTAATAATAATGTACCAGCGTAATCCTTCAGGACGTTCAATCGGATGAAACTCGAAGGCCCAGAAATTAAATGCACGACTTGGATCGTCGCCTGACCAAACATAATGCGCTGGTGCATCGGCCAAACCTGCGATTGTCGGGGACTTACGCATCACCAATTGTGAAGTCCAAGTTGTGGTTGTCAGGTAATAGTTACCATTAAAATAATGCATCCATGGATCGGCACCATTTCTAAATAACGGGTTAGCAAAAGTATCTGCTGCAATTTTTACGTTTGCAGCGCTATTTTGTGCCGTATCTGTAATTTCGTTTTGCTGTGTTAAACCACATGCTGTCAGCGACGCAGTTAATACGCCAACAGATAACAAAGATTTAAGTGACATCATTTTCTGTTTCATTTTCATGTTGTGACCTTATTTAAACAACAGGTTCATAATAAGTAATAAGCCAATAAGTATTATTATATAACAATATACAAAATTGCAAACAAAAGCGCTTAAAAATTAAACTTTTGTTTGCATAATATTAGCTTACTCTACTAAATTGCTCTTATAGTTCAATAATTGTTCTTGTGTAACAACCGGCCACTCGGCATCCCATCTAACCGGTAAGATTTTTAATTTAGGTAAACTTTTATCATTTGCATCATATGCATGAACGGCTAAATAACTAATACCATCAAATGTATAAAAGCTATTGTGACCAACGCCGTACCAGTTTTCATCGCCCTGAACCAAGATAGAGCCGCCACCTTGCGCCATATCTTTGCCGTCTTTATCTAAAAATGGACCGGTTGCAGATTTGGAACGACCAACGACCACTTTATAAGTACTTTCTTCACCACGACAACAAAAATCCCATGAAACAAACTGGTAATAATATTGTCCATGTTTTGCGATAAATGGCGCTTCAATTGCGCCCGGATACGCCACTGTGTCTGAAATTAACAATGAACGCTCGCGTTTTGCGGTTGAACGCCACTCTTGTGGTTCTGCAACTTTAAGCAAACTATCGTCAAGTTTTACCATTTTAATGCCAGCCCAGAATGAACCAAAACTCATCCAGGTATCGCCATTTTCATCTTGAATAATCGCAGGATCGATTGCATTAAATAAATCGCGGTTCGGAATAGATTGCACAACAACCCCATGGTCAGTCCATTTATACTGCGGACTCGATTTATCCAGTGTCTTGTTGGTCACTACACCAATCCCTGAAGTATTTTTACCGAATGAAGAGACGGAATAATAAAGATAATACTGGCCGTTTGCCTGATAGATATCCGGCGCCCACATATGACCATCAAACCCCTTAATTCTGTTTGTCCATTTTGGCATTTCGCTAAAAACCGAGCCTTGATTTTGCCAATTTTTCATATCAGTCGAATGATAAAAAACAATGCCCGGCCCTGTACTAAACAAATAGTAGCCTTGTTCATTTTTAACCATTACAGGATCATGCACTATGACTTCCTGGGCGTTAGCAATGCCTGATAAAAATACCATAACCATTGCTATTATCTTCGTCATTTTCATTTCAAAACCTCATGCGTTAGAAAATTATTTAATTGTAAATCTGGCGTAACATACTATCTAAAGCTACTCTTTCACTGATTTGATTTAATGTTAAAACTCTTAGAAATCTGACTCAATTTGCTTAAAACGAGTGACATAATAAGTCATACGACTTATTATGTCACGGCAACAGAAACAAAAAACTTTTGTTTTTCATATAGATAAAAAATTAAACTAAACTAAAACAAGGAGTTAGTAACAATAAAATTAATAAATATATAACAGATTTATGCTATAGTAATACCATTTGATTGATGTTAACATAATTGATTAAAGATAACTGAAATTTAACGTGATAAATATTAGGGTAGACTATGAACTCAAATATATTAAGAAAATCCAACGGCCGTCTTTTAATGACGGGCATGCTGATGACACTCGTCAGCTTAGTCTCTGCTTGCTCATCAACCAGTCAGTCGGCAGACGACTCTGACAGCTGGGCAAAAAAGCAAGCTGAATATATCAACCCTCTAGCTGAAGAACGCGCAGACCCTTGGGTTCATAAAGATGAAGATGGCTCATATTACTTCATCGCTTCAGTACCTGAATTTGATCGTATTATTTTACGTAAGTCAGATACAATTAATGGTATTAACAATGCCAAAGAAAAAACCATTTGGACTAAACATGAATCAGGCCCAATGAGTAAACATATTTGGGCACCTGAGCTACACAAAATTGACGGTGTTTGGTATGTCTACTTTGCTGCATCTCGTGCAGAAGATATCTGGCATATCAGCATGTATGCCTTATCAAATGATTCAGCAAACCCGATGGAAGGTGAATGGAAAGAAGAAGGCCAGATTAAATCAGGTTGGGAAAACTTCGCGTTAGATGCAACCAGCTTTACTCACAAAGGCAAGCGTTATTATATTTGGGCACAACGTAGTCCGGATGATTCAAATAACTCTGCATTGTGGATGTCTGAGCAAAAAAATGCACTTGAGTTAACCGGCCCGACTATCCAGTTAACCAAACCTGAGCTAGATTGGGAAACCGTTACTTATAAAGTAAACGAAGGTGCTGCTGTATTAAAACGTAACGGTAAAATCTTTATTACCTATTCAGCCAGCGCAACTGACCATAACTATGCAATGGGTATGCTGTGGGCTGACGAAGACGCTGATTTAATGGATCCAAAAAGCTGGAACAAAATGCAAGAACCCGTTTTTTATACAAACGAAAAAGTAGGCCGCTATGGTCCAGGTCATAACAGCTTTACGGTTTCTGAAGATGGTAAAACTGACTTACTAATTTACCATGCTCGTACTTATAAAGATTTAAAAGGCAATCCGTTAACAGATCCGAATCGTCATGCACGTGTACGTGTAATTGAATATGATGAAAATGGTTTCCCTATGTTCCATCAGGAATTAGGTGACTAAGCCGATCATCAAGCTAATAGATTAAAAAAGCAGGCTCTGGCCTGCTTTTTTTGTTTCTTCGACACTGATAATCAAATCTTCCCCTATCCTCAGGTTACCGCCTATATCACTCTATTGGGTCCGCTTCTTTAGATGACCAATGATACATTTATTTTAACTTGCCTGAACTTTGGCCAGATTCAAAGAATAAGTTTTAGGTTTGTAATTAATAAAAATTAATTGTAAATATAGGTGTTTTTTATCACACAATAGTAGTAACAAAAATAAAACTACTATATTATTTGTGGAAATAACAGAATAAAAGATATAAGAGAATTTCCTTTTGCTTAAGAATAAAAGAAGAGTCACCAAGCGCAGTTTGTATGGAATGGTCGCCAATGCATTAGGCGAGCGGATTGTGAGTGGACAATATGCTCAAGGCAGCGTTTTACCACCCGAAACCAACATTATGGAAGAATTTGATATTTCCAGAACCGCTCTGCGTGAAGCATTTAAAGTATTATCGGCCAAAGGACTTATTCAGTCTAAACCTAAAACCGGAACCAGTGTTAACTTAAAAAAATACTGGAATATGCTGGACCCAGATATCCTAAACTGGAGTTTTGATACCTCATCCGGAAAAGAACTACTTGAAGATCTGTTTCAGATTCGACAGGCGATTGAGCCTAAAGCTGCTTATCTGGCCGCAGAAAAGCGCACCCCGGAGCAATTGCAAAAAATCGAAGAAGCTTACTTCAGAATGGAAGAAGCTCAATATGGTACAGATGAAACTTTCTATTCGGATTTAGACTTTCATCAGGCCATTTTAGATGCCTCAGGCAATGCTTTTATGGATTCATTCGGTACTATGATTGAAACCGCATTAATACGTTCATTCAATGTTACTACAAACCGAGGTGAAGAATACTGGCAAGCATCTTTACCTATGCATAAAGCCGTTTACTTGGGCATCAAAGAAGGTAATCCTGAGCGTGCGCGCTTTGAAATGGCTGCTCTGCTAAATGTCACTGATGAAGGGGCTAAAAGCGTCTTAAAATAAGATGAATTATTCAGCGGGTTGAGCTGACTTCATTGCATCGAGCTGACGACCCAGTCGGCTCATTTCGACTCCTTTTAACGTATATTTCTGCATTACAATCCCAACCAGTATGTGTAATACACCCGGTATAATCGTAAAAGCAAATGCGATCCCATACATAGCATATTCAGTCGCTTCTTCGCCTGGTTTATAATCAAGCACAACCAACAAAGTACCAACAATCGCCCCGGCTAGACCAATAGCAATTTTCTGACAGAAAGAGACCAGACAAAAAGTCATACCAGGTACGCGAACACCATGTTTACACTGTCCATAATCTACCGCATCAGCAATGGCAGACCAGAAGACAGGTGCGTGCAGGTCCACAATAAAACTAATTAAAAAGAAGAAAATAAAAGCCAGTAATATTTCATGATCAGCAACACAAAAGAACATTAATACACTCAGCACACCAGCGACGATCTGACTGGTATAGAATAGTCGAATCTTACAATATCGCTTGGTTAACCAAGTCGACGCCACCATAGCGAGTAAAGATGCTGATACATTGGCTGCCAGAAAAGCAGACTGAACTTCGATACTGCCCCCAAGAAAGTAGCCTGCATAATACATCGCCATAGCGCCGCGGATCATAAATCCGATAGAGCTTAAGAAAAAGCTAAAGCATAAAATCAATAACTGATCATTTTTAACCAGATGAAATACTTGCTGGCTGAACTTTAAGGTAACATTCGGGTATCGGATCCTTTCTTTGACTTGTGAAAAACAAAAAACAAATAAGAATATTGCCATAACCGCCATAAATCCCATCGCCATCTGAAAGCCTAACTGAAGATCACCCTGCCAAATCGTAGCGCTGGATAACATAGGAACAAAAATAGTCACTGAAAAAGCGGCCAGTTTTGCCATAAACAGCCGGTAGCCGCTCGCAGACAAGCGTTCCTTAGGGTTAACAGTTAACACATTCAATATAGAGATATAGGGAATCGTCACGGCTGTAAACATAATGGTCACAAATGAGTAACTGGCATATGCCCAAATTAGCTTGCTACGATAGTCAAAATCTGGGGTTGTGAAGGTCAGAAATATAGAGAAACCAAAAGGGATGGCTAAAAATAACAGGTAATGCCTGTAGCGGCCCCAGCGTGATGTAAAATTATCACAAATGTAACCCACAACGGGTGTAATCACAGAATCCAAAACACGCACAATAACAAACATTAACCCCATATCCTGAGGTGCAAGACCATATACATCTGTATAAAAGTACGTAATCAGCAACATCATAGATGAATAGGCAACATTAATAGCCATATCACCGGCACCATAACCCAGCTTTTCAAGCCGAGAGACACTGCTATTAATTTGAGTATTTGCTGATTGAGTATTCACTGGATTTATCTATCTGTTTATTCGGATTATAAGATCTGCGTTATTGTCGCCTTTTCGGGCTGACAATAACGCAAGTCAAGTTTATTGAGCGAGTTGTTACTCACGTAATAAACGCACACCGTAAAAGCCACCGGCAACGGAATTCGGATGCGCCACAAATTTCACCACCAATTTGCCATTGCTTTTTGCGACTAAATCAGCTGGGATTTCATAATCCAAGGTAAAGAAATCATTGCCCTGCTCACCGGTTAACGTTTGCGTTGCAATTTTTTCTCCATTGATTTCAATATCAAATGATCGGCCTTGGTCTAATCCAAAATAAGTAATGCGTAATTGCTTCGCTTCCTTTTCCGGATCATTCATATCATAACTAAACCAGTCTCGAGTATGACGCCAGTGTTTACCCATATGCACACCAGCTTCGGTTTGTTCACCCTTAAAGAAGTGATCAGACTCAGGCTGTTGTTCACCCGGTGCAACTTTATCAATTGTAATGGCTTCTAAAGCAGCTCTAATCTGAGCTTCTTTTTCAGCTTTCTTTAAAAAACTATCCATTTCAGATTTACTGGTTTGTGGCCAATAAATTTCATAGCGTGAGTCATGCAACCTGAAAAATGGGATCAACTCCAGTTTTTCCTGAGTTGGGTTATAAACACCATCATTGATCTGATAGGCTAAGCTTTTGCCTTTAACCGGTGTTAAACTGTTTAAAAAGCTTTCAGGCTCACCAACAATAAAAGGCGTCGCTTCCGGCGGACAGACGGGACCGGATGCGATATGACCCATACGCGAATCATCCGCTACAAAGTCTAGTTTTTCATTTTTAAACGGATTAACCTTACTGGCCATCGCAATAGGCCCATGCATGACTGCGTAATACTGTTGGCCGTCAGGTAGTTGCTCTAAACGATTTCCGATTGGCAGTGTCAGGCTCAAGGTATCACCTGTTTTCCAACTACGGTCCAACGTAATAAAGCCATGCTCATCAAGCTCAACATCAATCGCCTTACCGTTTAATTGAGCACTGACCTGACCACCTTGAATCCAGTTTGGACGACGTACTTTAAGCTCAAATTCACCAGCCCCCTGTTCTACCGTCAACTCAGTTGTATTTTCATCCGGGAATTTAGTTTGCTGAGTTAATACAATACCTTTATCGTCATCTGTTAACTTTGAAGCTATAAATAGGTTTACATAAATACTGTCTTCATCTTTGGCATAAATCATTTCACCATATTTACCATGGTTCTCGATACCTGAGCCAACACAACACCACATCCCTTTGTCATGTTCTGAGTACTTTCTGTAATGACCTGGACGCATTGGCGTAAAATAAACTAAACCGCCGTGTTCAGGATGTTGTGAAGACAAGATATGATTATATAAAGCCCGCTCATAATAATTCATATACTTATTATCTGCCGACGTTAAAAATAATAACCGGCTTAGTTTGAGCATATTGTATGTATTACAGGTTTCTGGCCCTTCTACATCTTCAACCATGCTAGTGAAATCATCTGATGGGTGAAAATGTTCTCGGACACTGTTACCGCCAATAACCACAGAACGCTCAGTGACTACATTATTCCAGAAGAACTCAGCTGCATTTTGCCAATCCGGATCGCCGGTTGCATCGGCAACCTTTTTAAAACCAATAATTTTTGGAATCTGTGTATTGGCATGTAAACCATTGAGCTTATCCTGCTCTTTGATTAAAGGTTGTAATATCGATTGCTGAGAAAAGCGCTCCGCTAATTTAACAAAAGATTGATCACCCGTGATATTCGCAATATCGATAAAAACAGAGTTAAGACCGCCATGCTCAGTGATCAGCATAGTTTGAATTTGTTCATCTGATAAATTAGCCGCTAAACGCTGAGCCCAGCGCCCCATATCCAATAACATAGTTTTAGCTAAATCATTTTTACCAATCAGATACGCATCACGTAAACCTGTATACACTTTATGCAAGTTATACCAAGGTACCCAAAGCTTATTCATTGAGAATAAATCAGCATCAATTTTTCCAGCAGCAACATCGCGCCATACGGGTTTAGCCCCCGGAATGCCACCTAAATAGCCGTCACCATTTTTAACTTGAGCGTGGCGTAGCTGGTCAATCATATAATCAAGCCTTTGTTTTAAACGCTGATCACCCGATGCAGCATAACTTAGACTCAATGCGCTTAAATAATGACCACCAATATGACCATCTAAGCCTGTATTTTCCCAGTTACCATAACTGTCGCCAACCGGCATTCCGGCTTCCCTTAAATAAGGCGCTAATAATTTTTCCGGAGAAAGTCGCAACAGGTATTCAACATTAGTTTCCTGGGCGTGAAGAAAAGGCCCGTTTAATAACTTCACATCTTCAATTGGATACATTGATAAAGGATCAGCAAATACACTGCTGATTTGTGCAGCAAGCGCCCCGGCACCTACTAACAAGAATTTTTTAGTGCTTTTGAACATTAGATTCTCTTATATTTTTATGACTAAATATATGACGATTTACTCGGCTAAAACCATAAAAAAGCCAAGTAAAAACTTGGCTTTATAAAATTACAGTTGAAGTAAATCTGCCGGGCTGCCAAAAATTGGCATGCCATTATCATCCCAATCAACCGCTTTTACAAATGTATGCCTGTCCGGGTTCCATAAAGGGTCGCCTTCGATCTCGGTATAATTGCGCGCATGGAAAACCAATAGGTCAGTTTTACCATCTTCAGAAACGGTAAAACTGCTGTGGCCCGGTCCAAACATCTTATTTTCATAACAAGTTGTAAATACGGGCTCTTTTGATTTTTGCCAACTCGCAGGATCTAATAAATCAGCATCTTCATCAGCGGTTAACAGACCCATGCAATAGTTTTCATCGGTTGCACTGGCTGAATAGGTGATAAAAATTTTGCCATTACGCTTTAATACATAAGGACCTTCATTTACCCAAAAAATACGGGTTTCCCAGTCATACTCAGGAATACTCAAGCGAATAGGCTCACCTTTTATTTTTGTAGGTGTTTCCATTGGCGCAATGTAGATATTTGAATGACCTTTAATGCCTTCTTCTTTCTGGGCCCATAAGTAATATAGTATACCCTTATGGGAAAAAGTAGTTGCATCCAGACAGAATGTATCCATGCCCGTATCAATCTGACCACAAAAATCCCACGCGCCTTCCAGCGGATTTTCGTCTGCACATTTAATCGCATACATTCTGTGTTGGAACATACCTTCTTTTAATTCACGGTTCGGTGCCGCAGCAAAATACACATACCAGGCTCCTTGGTTAAAGTGAATTTCAGGTGCCCAAACCAAATCAGAATATGATCCTGTATCAGGTTTGGTCCATACCATTTTAGTTTCAGCATCAGCCAAACCTTTAATCGTTTTAGCACGACGTAATTCGATACCTTCGTAACTAGGTACTGACGCAGTAAAATAATAATAGCCGTCAGTATGCTTAAAAATTTGAGGATCAGCTCTTTGTGGTATGAGTGGATTAATATTGCTCACTTTAATCTCCGCTTTAATCATGTCTTGCAACTTGCGTTACGGGTGGTTCAGCCATTTCAGCGGCTTCCTGCTCGACCGGTACACCTTGATGTGATGACGCAACTTGAGGTTCAATTTGTTGATAATAATCGTCGGTAATGAAATATTTTTTCATTAATACACCGACCAGAAAATGGAATGCACCCGGAATGATGCACAAGATTAAGGCGATACCAAATAACGCCTGTTCAGACTGTTCCTGATTTGGAACATAATCAAAATACGCTAATAGCCAGCCGACAATTGCCCCAGCAACCCCCATGCCCGCTTTTTGGCAGAAAGAAATGCCGCCATAAGCTAAACCAGAAACACGCTCTTTATTTTTAACCTCACCATAATCAACGGCTTCAGCGATCGTTGACCAGAATACAGGAGCGTGTAAATCGACAACAAATGACAGCACAAAATAAATCACTAACGCCAGCATCATATCACCGGGCTGAACAGCAAAAAACATTAATAGGCTCAGCGCCCCAACCCACATCTGGCTATATTTAAAAAGCTTAATTTTACAATAAGATTTGGTTATCCAGGTTGAAGCAACCATAGCTAGAATCGCAGCAGCCACACCACTTGATAAGAATAATGACTGGAATTTTTCATCGCCACCCAGGTAATATTTTGCATAATAAATCGCGATAGAACCACGAACCACATAGCCAATCGTAATCAGTAAACAGGAAGAACATAAAATTAACCACTGGTCATTTTTTACCAATAGTTTAAGTTGCTTTAAAAATGGTTTGGTATCAGCGACATGAACGATTCGCTCTTTGGTAGTAAAGAAACAAAATAAAAATAAACCCACGCCCATAATTGCCATCAAGCCCATAGCTGCCTGGTAGCCCAATTGCTGATTACCTTGCCAATACTCATGTTTAGCTAAAATAGGTACAATCGTCGTTACTAAAAAAGCAGCAATTTTTGCAAAGAACAAACGATAACCGTTGGCAGAAAGACGCTCTTTTGGATCATTTGTCAGCACACCGATTAGAGAAATATATGGGATCGTCACACTGGTGAACATGATAGTGACAAAAATATAGGTCGCATATGCCCAAACTAATTTTTGGTTATAATCAAAATCTGGTGTACTAAAAGTCAGAAATACCGAAATACCAAACGGTACAGACAGGAATAGGAAATAAGGTCGATATCGGCCCCAACGAGTTGTGTACTTATCTGTGATCATCCCCATTAAAGGATCAGTAAAAGCATCAATAAATCGAACAGCTAAAAATAAAATCGCCAAATCGGTCGGCTTCAGGCCAAAAATATCAGTATAAAAGAAGGTAATGATCAGCATCATGGACGATATAACGACATTAACTGCCATATCACCAGCGCCAAATCCAACCTTTTCAAGCGTGGATAACTTGTACGATTTCATCCGAATTCCTCATAATAACTGCTCTGTGGGCTTAATCAGACGCAGTCCAAAAACAAAAAGTAATACTATACTATATGTTAATCTTATGTATCCAAGGTGTCAACCAAGGATTATCCTTTATTTAAATCTTTAGACCACCTCAATACTGTTTAAAATTTAGCCTGCTATAATGTAAAGCTTTTATAATGTTAAAAAAATAAAAACATTTAATTTACGTTAATATTATATTACTATTATTATATGACTTATCTCAAAATTAAACATTTAAACATCTAAATAAGTGAGGCTAAGATGAAAAAAATACTAAAAACAATAGCAGCTTCGGGCTTATTATTAAGCGCCGGTGTATTTGCTAAAAACCCAATCATAGAAGATGTATTTACCGCTGACCCAGCTGCTATGGTTTACGATGATACTGTATTTCTTTATACAGGCCACGATGAATCACCCAGCAATAACGTATTTTTCCAAATGCATGACTGGCTGTTATTTACGTCAAAAGATATGGTGAACTGGACAGCACACGGTCCGATTATGAAAGCAACTGACTTCAAATGGGCAAAAGGCGAAGCTTGGGCTTCTCATATGGTTGAGCGCAACGGCAAGTTTTATTTTTATACCACAGTTCGTCATAAAGATGATAAACCCGGCTTTGCTGTCGGTGTAGCTGTTGCTGATACCCCGTATGGTCCATTTAAAGACGCACGCGGCAGCGCTTTAATTACAGACGATATGACTAAACATACGCCAAATGACTGGGACGATATTGACCCTGCAATTCATATTGAAGAAAACGGCGATGTTTACATGTTCTTTGGTAATTTAATGCCAAAATACGTAAAACTCAAAGACAATATGATTGAACTCGATGGTGAAATCAAAACAATAGATTTACCAAACTTTACTGAAGCATTATGGGTACATAAAAAAGATGATAACTATTATGTATCTTATGCTTGTGAATTCCCGGAAAAAATCTGTTACGCAATGAGTAAAAGCATTCATGGTCCATGGGAATTTAAAGGCGTCTTAAATGAGCTGGCAGGTAACAGTGAAACCAATCATCAGTCAATTATTGAATTTAAAGGTCAAAGTTACTTCTTTTACCATACTGGCGGACTGCCGTTTAAAAAGGGAGAAGAAAGTGGTGGCCGTTTCCGCCGTTCTGTAGCAGTTGATCCTTTATACTACAATGAAGATGGTACAATTAAGCGTATCCATATGACCACTGAAGGTATTACAAAGCCGGTTAAATAAATACGATAAAACGAGCACTGTTTAGTGCTCGTTGCTCCACTTTAGCTCATCGGTTATATTCTTTTTGAACATTTCTTATTTCGTTCCGTTTTTTACATTTCTTTACACTTTAACCATAACCTTTTAATTATATTAAGTTTTTATTTTTCAGTTGCATTTATTCAGGCCAAATGTAGCTTACAAAACCTATCTATTTTCATCTAGTTAACCTTTTAGTGACTTGTAATTACCACTTTTAAAGTAATATAATTATATTGTATTACTTATTATACATATATCACAATGTCTTCTCATTCCCCTGTTCACTCTGCTTGAAAGTGAACGTAGTAACGGAGATTTTAATGTTTTCAAAAACATATCTAACTAGCGCAATTGTTTTAGCTTTAACAGCCCCAAATGTAATCGCGGCAGAAACGCCAGAAGAAAATACCGAAGTAATCCAGGTTAAAGGGATTCGTGGTAGTTTAAACAAAGCATTGAGCATTAAACGAGATGAAGTTCAAATCGTAGATGCGATTGTTGCCGAAGATATCGGTAAATTCCCGGATAATAATGTTGTAGAAGCACTGCAACGTTTAACGGGTGTTCAGGTTACTGACCGTGGTGCGGGCGAAGTCAGCACTGTATCCATTCGTGGTTTAAATGACGTAACAACTACAGTAAATGGCCGCAACTTATTTACGGCAACCGGCCGTTCAGTTGCATTGGCAGATATTCCAGCCAGTTTATTACGTCAGGTAGACGTGTATAAAACTCGCTCTGCTAATTTATTAGGCTCAGGTATTGCCGGTCAAATTGATATTAAAACTCAGCGTCCATTTAACTTCCAAGGCGACAAAGTGGTATTGGCTGCACGCGGCATTTATCAGGAACAAGCTGAAGAATTTGATCCAAATGTGAGCTTATTAGCCAGCACACGCTGGGAAAGCGACTTAGGTGAATTCGGTGCCTTGGTTAATTTCTCTTATGCTGAAACTAACTATCGCGACCAAAGTGTCACACCGGGTGCATTTGTGCCATTTATGACGGATAACCCGACAGGCCCATATGGCGCGTATGAGCGTATCTTTTTAGATCGCCCTGACGTAACAGAGAGCCCTATCTGGGAAGCAGGTTTAGATCAAGGTTTGCCAAACGAAGCTGGCTCGACAATCGATATCAATGGTCAACCAACAGAATATTTATTATCACGTGACGCCATTTTCCAAAGTGATTACACAGGTAAACGTGAACGTCCGGCAGCCAATATTTCTTTGCAATGGGCGCCAAATGAAGACTCTGAATATTTATTTGAAGCTTTCTACAATGGCTACCGTAATAGCTCAAATAACGCCCTGTTATTTGCTTACGCAGATGCCTGGTGGGATTTAGAAAATGCCACTGCTCCGGTAACCTATGATGGCACCAATGTAGTTAAAGAAAGAACCGTATATAGTGGTTCAGGCTTTACCAGTGGTGACTATGTTGACGGTAAAACTGACAGCTATGTTTATGCGTTAGGCGGTAAATGGTATTTGTCTGCTGATTTAATGATTAAATCAGAACTTATCTATCAAGAAAGTGAATACAATGAGTCTTTCTTCGCGATGCGCTTTAATGGCGGTTATTACGGCTTAGATATGGACTTTAATGCGGATGATGGCCTGCCGGCATACCAGTATCTGGACAACCCGGGAACAGCTGACACTGATGAATCTGATCTGACTCGTGCTGATGCCTGGACAGTAGCCGACTTATATGACAATGGTGCAAAACGTAAAGGTGAAGCGACCACATTTAAAGTTGATGGTGAATATTATTTAGATGCAGGCATTTTCACTAAGTTAATGTTTGGTGCTCGTTACGATGCACGAAAAGCAGAAGAGCATGCTAGAGATGCAACTAATAATAATGACAACCATGGTGGCGAACCTTTAGGATTAGGCCCTGTATCAAGCTATGATGCTGGTTTAATTAATACAACGGCTGGTTTCTTTGATGGCGAAGCAGATATCCCTACCTCATGGATTTCAGCAAATGGCGCATACATTCAGGAAAATAGAGATGAATTCAGGCAGCTGTACAAGCTAGATCCAGTCCTTTTAGAATTGCAAAAAAGATTCGAAATTGAAGAAGACACAGCTGAACTATACCTGCAAACTAACTTCGAGACAGAGTTAAACGGTCACATTTTAGATGGTCAGTTTGGTGTGCGTTATACCGACGTTCAAACCGATATGACATTTATAGAGAAAAAGACGCCTGATAACCTAAATCCAGCAATAACCACAGCAGATGCATCTACAACTAAGTTATTGCCAAGCTTAATGGTGCGTTATGAGCTAACAGATGATGTTATGGTTCGCTTGGCCTATGGTGAAACTTTACGCCGCCCAGATTTTGCGCAGTTAAATTCAAATATTACTTATGTTGAAGATACTACTAATAAAGGTTATGGCACGGCATCAGGCGGTAACCCTAACTTAAAACCAACTGAATCTAAAAACTACGACTTATCATTAGAATGGTATTTTGCAGATTCAAGCTCAGTATATGGCGCTTTATTCAAACGTGAAATCGAAGGCTTTATAACTGATTTTGCTAACCTTATCTATTATGATGGTCCATTAGCTGCTGAAGATGAATACATGGTTTCTCAACCGGACAATGCATCAAACGGCGAATTAAAAGGGGCTGAGTTTGGCTTAGTTTATTTCCCGGATAACTTACCGCAAGCATTAGACGGTTTTGGTATTCAAGCCAGCTATACCTGGTTAGACTCAACTCAGGATATCCCAAGAGTTGAAGACGGTGAAGTAACAGGTACAGATACCACCAAAATGTTTGGTGTATCTGATTCGTCATACAGTGTTGTCTTTGCTTATGAGAAAGAAAACTACGACATGCGTTTATCTTACGTATGGCGTGAAGATTTCTTAGCGTCTAACGAAGCACGTGCGTTTGCAAACCCGTTAGGTATCTATCGCAAACCAGAAACCAGTGTAGACTTCCAGTTAAGTGTTGATGTTACAGAAGACTTAGTCGTAACATTTGACGCAACTAACTTAACCGATGAGATCTACCAAAGCTATTATGGGGATGAAACCTTATATAACTTAGGTAACGCTATTTACAGCAGAACCTTTGCTTTAGGTGCACGTTACTCGTTCTAAGCTAAAACGGATAACTCAGCATAGATTAAAAGCCAGCATAGCAATATGCTGGCTTTTTATTTTTATGACTTTAAAGTCAGAGAGTTTGTTAAATTGAATGACTTAGATTAACATACAAAAAAGTATTACAATAATGTTAATGAAGAGGCAATATGAAAATAACAAACCTGGCCCTTCCGTTTCTGCTGTCTGTATCTATTTCACTGGTAGCCTGTAGCGAGAACGCCGCCACCCCCTCAACTCAACAAGATACCAAGCTTACGATAGAGAAAACAAATAGCGCGGATACTGTCCAACCTGAAACGTCAACAAATCAAAACTCAAGTGAAATCATTGATCAAAAGACTATTGATAGCGGCGGCAGCGGCCCGTATAAAGCCATTGCGGTCACTGAAGAATCACTCGCTGATTTTGTGATTTACCGACCGCAAGATATAACTGCGGCTGCACAGTCTGAAGGTAAACTACCGGTTGTGGTGTTTGCCAATGGCGGTTGTAATAATACCTCGATTCCACACGAACGTTTATTGTCTGAAGTCGCTTCACAAGGCTATCTTGTTGTCGCTTTAGGTGCGCTACAAAGAGAACTGCTGGACAGAGAATTAAATAAAGCCCCAAATGCCATGATGATTGAAGCCATTGACTGGCTCTCGGCTAAAAGTGCTGAAAAAGACAGCGAGTATTTTCAAAAGCTGGATATGAATCAAATTGCCATCAGCGGTCAGTCATGTGGCGGCGCACAGGTGTTGGCGGTTGCGGCCGACCTGAGAATTAAAACCTATTTAATGTTTAACTCTGGTATAGGTGATATGACCATGGCGCAGGCAAACCAGGATTCACTCAATAACTTACATGGTCCGGTTTTATATATAGTCGGTGGTGAGTCTGATGTTGCAACAGCCAATGCTGAGTTAGATTATAAACGAATCAGCCATGTCCCGGTTGCGTTTTCAAATTTGCTGGCTGGCGGACACGGAGGTACATTTGATCAAAAATATGGCGGATCATTTGCAAAAATGACGCTGAACTGGCTTGACTGGCAATTGAAAGGAAAAACAGAAAAAGCCGAATTCTTCCTGGCGCAAAATTTAGCCGCATTTCCCGGTTGGACAATGAAATCCAAACAGTTTCAAGCAGCCAATTAATAAGCATGAAAAACAGGAATTTTAAATGAACCAACTAAACTTAATCAAAGCTCTGGCATTCGCCCCACTGATTGCGCTTTTTAGCCTAAGTTCACAGGCTGCTGATTTAACGCAAGTAAAAGTAGAGCAAGGTCTGCTAAAGGGTAAAACACAGAATAACTTAACCGTATTTAAAGGCATTCCATTTGCCAAGCCACCGGTTGGTAAGCTACGCTGGCAAGCGCCCCAACCTGCTGAAAATTGGGATGGTGTAAAACAAGCTCAGGATTATGCACCGGCCTGTATTCAAGCCGGTAATCCGCCGTCCGGCATCAGTGAAGATTGTTTGTATTTAAATATTTGGGCACCGGCAAAATCAGCCGATGAAAATATTCCGGTATTTGTCTGGATTTATGGCGGTGGCTTTAGTTTTGGAACCTCATCAGACCCGATTTTTGATGGTCGTCATCTGGCCAAAAAAGGCGTGATCGTAGTGACCATTGCATACCGGGTTGGTCAACTAGGATTCTTAGCACATCCTCAGTTGAGTCAGGAAAGTAAAAATGGGGTTTCCGGTAATTATGGCTTACTGGACCAAATTGAGGCGCTAAAATGGATTAAACACAACATTGCCTCATTTGGTGGCGATCCTAACAAGGTAACCATCGCGGGTGAATCTGCTGGTGGTATTAGTGTCAGCATGCTTGCCGCATCGCCTGTAGCAAAAGGTCTTTTTCATGGCGCTATTTCACAAAGTGGTGGCTCATTCGGGCCTGATCGTAAGCAAGGCTATCCGGGTGAAAATATGATCCTACTTGAGCAGGCAGAGCAGGAAGGTACAGCTTATGTTAAACAGTTGGGTGCTTCATCCATTAACGAGCTGAGAAAAATGGATGCGAAAAAATTTATTCCAGCAGGTTGGTCTCTGCCTGGCGGTTGGCCAATTGTTGACGGTTATGTTATTGCAGATGACCAATATAAATTGTATCAAAAAGGCCAGTACAATGATGTGCCAGTACTAGTTGGCTACAATTCAGATGAAGGCGCTAGTTTTGTCTGGAACAATAACCCAAAACAATTTATTGAGGGCGTTAAAAAACGTTTTGGCCCGTATGCCAAAGATTTATTGGCCGCTTACCCAACCAGCAATGATAAAATTACTCGCATGGGTCGTAACTTAATCAGAGATGCAGCGTTTGGCTGGCATACCTGGAGCTGGGCTAAGTTGCAATCAGAAACCGGGCAGTCGCCCGCCTATCTGTATTACTTTGACCAACATCCAGAGCATAAAAAAGGCTCAGACAAATATAATTATGGTTCTCCGCATGGACAAGATATCGCTTATGTATTTCAGCATTTGGATTCAACCAACCCGGATATTAACCAAAACGATTTACGTTTAGCTGATGCAATTTCCAGTTATTGGGCGAATTTTACCAAAACCGGTAATCCAAATGGTAAAAAACTGCCTAAATGGCCCGCATACAATTCAGACTCACAAAAAGTCATGTATTTTCAGCAAACGCCTAAGCTAGGTCCGGTTGCCGATAAAGCATCACTTGAAGTGCTGGATAAATACTTCGAGTGGCGCCGCACTGATGAAGGTCGCAAGTGGGCAAATCAATAAACCAAGACTGCACCATTTCACTAGCTGGTGCATTTTATTCCTTTATTTCAAGTGATAACAATTAATTCTGACAGGTTCAGATTTTACGCGAGATCAAGGTTTATGCCGTTGAATATCGCGGGCTAACGGCGTAAACACCGATCTACAAGGTGTACTCATTAATGTGGTTAACCATGGTATTATTGTGCCGGAAAGTGAAACACAGGTATTTTATTTTCGCACTTCGCCTCAGTTTACCGCGCCTGAAGGACAGTATGACTGGCTAAACAAAGCCATTTTTGTCGGCGGTGTGCGCACGGTTCCCGATAAGCAAAATACCGTATTAATCGATATTTATAAGTTAAAATAATAACCAAGGCGTACACAGGTTAACAGATGAGGGTTTAGCTCTCTGTTAACCTGAACCAGGTGGATTTTAAATTAGCATATTGTTGAAGCGACCAGATAGATTTATCTTTGCCCATCCCGGATTGCTTAAATCCACCAAATGGTGCTGACAAGTCATCTTCACCATAACAGTTAACATGTACCGCACCTGCTTTAAGTCCATTGGCAATTTTATGGGCGGCATTTAAATCATCCGACCAAACCGAACCAGCCAAGCCATAGCGGGTATCATTTGCTAATTGCAGCGCATGTTCGGGGGAGTCTGCACGAATAACGGATAATACAGGGCCAAACACTTCTTGTTGTGCAATATCCATATCATTCGTTAAATTTGTAATAATTGTGGGCTCAAAATAGGCTCCGCCTGTTACCGGAGATACTTGTTGTCCGCCACACACTATCTGACCGCCCTGCCCGACTGTCTGATTGACGCTCGCAGCCACTTTGTGACAGGCGTCCAGGCTAACCATAGCACCCACCCGGTTTGCCATATCCAGCGGATTACCGGGTTGATAATTCAGAGATTCCTGTTTGATTAATTGCAGTAATTCAGCTTCAACATCAGCCTCAACAATCAAACGGGAAGCTGACGAGCAAATTTGCCCTTGATTAAAAAACATGTGGCGGGCCAGGCTTTTGGCCGCATAAGGTAATTGCTTGGAAGAATTTAAAACGATAAAAGGGGATTTGCCACCACACTCCAGCGCCACTCGTTTTAGGTTTGATTGACCAGCATACTGCATCAATAATTTACCCACTTCGGTTGAGCCGGTAAATGAAACCATATCAACATCATTATGCAACGCTAACAACTTACCAGTCTCACCATCACCGGTTATCACATTCAGTACCCCTTCTGGGATACCGGCTTCTAATGCTAAATGAGCGAGCTTAATAGCGGAGAAGGTTGACTGCTCGGCCGGTTTTAAAATAACTGAGTTACCCATTGCCAGTGCAGGGGCTATTTTCCAGGCAGTCGAAATTAATGGATAATTCCAGGGCACAATACAGGCGACCACACCAATCGCTTCGCGAGTTATCGTACCGAGCGCACCTGCCCGCGGCGGCGCAGTATAGTCATACAATTTATCTAAGGCTTCAGCAAACCAGCGAAAACTGCGAGCACAGGTAGGCACATCGTCATAAATTAGGTTAAACATAGATTTGCCCATCTCTAGGCAATCTAATAGTGCAAGCTCTGAGGTATTAGCTTCAATGAGATCGGCTAATCGGTAAAGGCATTGCTTTCGTTCTTCAAGCGGCATATTCAGCCAGCTAGCTTTTGTAAAAGATTGCCGTGCGGATTGAACTGCCAAATCAACATCTAGCTGCCCAGAGCAAATAACCGATGGAAGCGCCCTTCCGTCAATCGGACTACATTTTGTAAAGCATCTTTCACTCTGTGATTGATAGCTTCGACCATCAACCACAGAATCAAGGTCAAACTTAATTTGTTCAGCTGTGCTATTCCAATTTTCAATCGACATGCAAATTACCAATTATTGACTACATTTATAACGGTTGTTTCTCATATTAACTTTTTACAACTAATTTATTAATAAAAAATTTGCATAACACCTCGCTTTTACAGTTTTTTTTATTATAAATAATACAGTAAGGAAATAACCCTATTTCCCTATTGTCCGCATTTTTACTCTGTTGTAGCGAAAGTTAAAACTCTAATCTACACTAACCGACACCAATTAACAAAAAATTTACTATTCAAACATATTGACACAGTTTAAATAGTATTATTAAATTACAATAATGTGTTATTACGGATATGTATACATAAACACACGACATTTATCATTTTAATGACAAATGAATAAAAACATCTCAAATCAAGAGGGCTTTTAGATGAAATTAAACAAAATAACATTGCTGCTCAGCAGTGTTTTAGCCATCACAGCTTGTGGTACAGATGATGGTGAAACATTATCAACAACACCAGCTCCAGCTAACCCGGGTACAGCTTCAAGCGTGATACCTGACGCACCCAGTTCAGAGGTTTTAAATCCAGACACTGGCAGTGCTATGTTTACTGATGTGACTGTCCATGACCCATCAGTGATTAAAGATGGTGATACTTATTATATTTTTGGTTCACATTTGGGTGCAGCAAAATCAACTGATTTAATGAACTGGGAATATATTTCAAACCCTGCAACCGAAGAAGAAACATTTTCATTGGCTGATGGCACATCCTATACAGCAGAAACACTTCAGGTGGATGATTCACCATTATTTGATGTCTATACTACAGAAATAGCCGAAGGCATCGAATGGACTGGTGGCTATAAAGGCAACTGGGCTGCTAATGTTATTAAAGCGCCTAACGGGAAATACTGGTTCTATTACAACCACTGTGCACAAGATAACCCAGACACTGCAGAAGTAGATGAAGTGTGCTGGAACCGTTCATATTTAGGTTTAGCCGAAGCAGATTCAATTGAAGGCCCTTATGTAGACAAAGGGGTTTTCTTACGCAGTGGTTATAAAAATACCCCCATTCAAAAATTGGATGCGAATGGAAACCCGATACCAATAAAAGATGCAGATGGAAACCAACTTGAAGATGCTGATGGGAATTTAAGGTGGGAAATGCAAGATTATTTCCCTGAGTTTGAAGAATATCCATTAGACAACGGCAAAGAGACTTGGTACGGGAACGTCGATCCTAACGTAATCGACCCAACCGCATTTTATGATAAAGACGGCGCTTTATGGATGGTTTACGGTTCATATTCTGGCGGTATCTTTATTCTGGAAATGGATGAAGCAACCGGTATGCCGGTTGAAGGCCAAGGTTATGGTAAACACCTAACCGGTGGTGACTTCCGTGCAATTGAAGGTCCATACGTTTTTTATAGCCCGGAAACGGATTATTATTACTTAATGGTATCAACTGCAGGCTTTAATTATAACGAAGGTTATAATGTTAGAATCGCACGTTCAAAAACGCCTGATGGCCCTTATTTAGATGCTGCAGGCAATGATATCGCAGGCGCCGGTGGTTTGGACATGGGTGTCAAATTAATTGGCGGTTTTGTTTATACTCAGGAAGTAGCTGAAGAGGCACAAGCTTGGGGTTATAATGCACCGGGTCATAACTCGGCTTTATACGATGAAGAAAGCGGTCGTCATTTAATGGTGACTCATACCCGCTTCCCACAAAGCGCAACTGAATTCCCGAATAATGCTAACGCTCACCAGGTGCGCACGCATGAGCTATTTGCAACCGCAGATGGCTGGTTAGTAGCATCTCCACAACGTTATGTGCCACTTGACGGTGATAACGTCGTCAATGAGACTGATATCCCAGGTCATTATAAATTTATTAATTTTGGTAGCGAAGTTAACTACCAATCAATCCCTTCAGGTCATATTTCATTGAACCAGGATCATACTGTATCAGGCAGTGATACTGGTACCTGGCATATGTTGTCTGCAGGTCAGGTCGTACTTGAGCTTGAATCTGGTACTTTCCAGGCGGTTGCTAAATGGCAGTGGGACGATGCACGTCAAGAAGTGGTACAAACCTTATCTGGCGTAGCAAGCGACAACTCAACAATGTGGGCAAGCCATGTTGATGATATCTCTGCGACAGCTGAAATTCTGGCTGATGTTCAGGAAACATTAGAATTACCTACAGTATTAACCATTAACGAAGAAAACTTTGAAATCCCTATGGTTGGTCGCAGCGGTGCACAAATTAGCTGGAACAGCAGCGATGAATACTACATTGGTAATGATGGTTCTATCTTTATCCCAACGCCGGATCGTGGTGATCAGGTTGTCGATTTAGAAGCGACCATTAGCCTGAATGGCCAAAGCGTGACTAAATCCTTTACCATTGAGTTAAAAGCACGCCCTGCATTTAAAAATGCAACGGCTCACTATAAATTTGAAGATAGCTTAGCCGTATCTTTAGGTGATTTTGGTGCAGGAACAATTACCGGTGACCGCATTGACAACACTGGCGGAACAGAAGCCTATGTTGATGGTCAGGAAGGTAAAGCGGTCTCTTTAGATGGCGCATCAGGTGTTCGTTTACCGGATGACTTGATTGACAGCTTCCAATACACAGTTTCATTCTGGATTAACCCAACTGAAATTACTAACTTCTCAACCAGCTTCTTTGGTGCACAAAACACAAATAACTGGTTAAGCTTCTTGCCTGGTAACTGGGCTGGTGAAACTATGCTGTGGAGTGGTAGCGAGCAGTGGATTGACTTGGTTTCAGGTATGACAATTCCAACCGGGGAGTGGAGTCATCTTGCTGCAACAGTCAATAATGGCGAAGCTAAGTTCTATATTAACGGAGAACTTAAAGCGAGCACCAGTGCTTATAAAGACTTATTCAGCGCTGAAGGCAGCTACTTTGCATTAGGTGTAAACCATTGGGACTTACCTTTTAATGGTGCAATCGATGAGCTAATCATTTATGACTACGCATTATCATCACTGGATATTAATGGTGCTGCGAAAAATAACCTGACAGATCCTGAAGATTTTGCTGTGGTTATCAAAGAAGCGCTTGATTTAGGTGATACCAGTGCGGTTCGTGAAAGCTTTGACTTATTACGAGTTGGCCCATTTGTTTCAGGTATTAGCTGGACATCTAGCAATCCGGATTTCTTAAAAGTTGAGAACGGTCGTGCGGTGGTCACTCAGCCAAGCGGTGAGTTAGGTGACCAAGAGGCAACCTTAACTGCGAACATAGCGTTCCAAAAAGCCGACGGTAGCTTCTACACAGATACAAAAGTATTTGATGTCACCATTAAATCACTCGCTCCGGCTGAATATAGCTTTGAGGGTGACTTAACAACAATTGGTGATGCCGCAGAACCTGGTACTGTAACAGGTGACCGTATTGACAACGAAGGCGGTTCAGTCTCGTATGTTCAAGGTGTTAAAGGTGACGCACTTATGCTTGATGGAGCATCTGGTGTTAGATTACCGGATAACCTGATTACCACTTATGACTATGCTGTCTCTATGTGGTTAAAACCAAACGTGATTACTGACTATACAACCACCTTCTTTGGTGCAGCTAATACATCGAGCTGGATAAGCTTTGTACCGTCTCCGGGTGGTGCAAGTCGTTTATGGTCAGGTACTGCATGGTACGACGGTAACTTACCTGAAAAAATCCCGGCAAATGAGTGGACACATATAGCCTTCTCAGTAGCAGATGGTGCTGTTCAGGTTTATGTAAATGGTGAGTCTAAGTTTGAAGGCGTGAACTTCCCGAATGTATTTGGTACAGGTGGTACAACCTACTTTGGTTTAGGCGTTAACCACTGGGATACACCATACAATGGTGCAATTGATGAACTGAAAGTATTCGGTAACTCAATTTCAGCGAGCAAAGTACAAGAATTGTTCAATGAAGGTGAAGTTCCAACTGAAGAATAATCAGCCAAGTTGATTAGAGGAGGCTTGCCCTCCTCTATATCCCATAATGAATAAGATGAAACAGCGCAGACTGTTTCAATAAAACGAATATAATTACGGAGTTACAACTATGTACTCAAAATCAGCTATCGCAAGTGCAGTTTTAACCGCGTTACTAGCACAACCTGTTTTAGCGGCCGAAGAAGAAACACAAAATGAAGATGTTGAGGTAATCCAGGTACGCGGGATTAAAGGCAGTTTAAATAAAGCGTTAAATAACAAACGTTTTAATACTCAAATTGTCGACTCAATTGTTGCAGAAGACATTGGTAAATTCCCGGATAACAACGTAGTAGAAGCTCTACAACGTGTTACTGGTGTTCAGGTAACTGGCCGTGGCGGCGGTGAAGTCAGTTCAGTATCGATTCGTGGTTTAAACGATGTGCATACCACAGTTAACGGTCGTGACGTATTTACCGGTACAGGTCGTGCGGTTGCACTACAAGATATTCCGGCGAGTTTATTATCAAATGTAACAGTATTTAAAACTCGCTCTGCTTCACAAACTGAGCGTGGTATTGCTGGTTCAATTAACATTGAAACCAACCGCCCATTTGACTTTGAAGGCTCTAAAGTTGTTTTAGCGGCACGTGGTATTTATGCTGACCAGCCTAAAAAAATTGACCCTAATTTAAGTGCGTTAGTCAGTAACCGCTGGGAAACTGACTTAGGTGAAATCGGGGCTTTGGTTAACGTTTCTTATGTAGAAACCAACTTCCGAGATGACGGCGTGGTTGCCGGTGCTGCATTCCCGTTTTTCTCAGCAAACGCGCCCGTTGGTCATCAACCTTATAAAATCATGAACTTTGGTGCAGCTAGTGGCTATTGGACGCCAGGCTTAACCAATGGTTTACCAAGCGAAGCAGGATCAACTTTAACGGTAGGCGACCAAGAAATTCCTTACCTATTAGCTAGAGACGCTATGTTTGGTACTGTCGGTGAAGCGAATCGTGAACGTCCTGCTGCAAGTGTTTCATTCCAATGGGCCGTTAATGAAGAGTTAGAGTTATTAGCTGAAGGCTTTTACACAGGCTACCGTCAGGAATTACAAAATTCTTTATGGTTTACCAATACATTTGAGTCAGATGGTAACCCTGGCAACCTGCTGATTGATGATCCTATCTTATTTGATGGCACTAATATCATTAAAGAGCGTGAAGTATACGCACCAAATGGCTTCCAAAGTGGTGATGCGACAACAGGTAAAACGGATAGCTACCTATTCGCTTTAGGTGCTAAGTGGATGCCAACATTAGATTTGAGCATTAACTCTGAGTTAGTTTTCCAGAAAAGTACATTTGAAACTAACTTTTTTGCAATGCGATTTGATCGCCAGGCATATGGCTTAGACGTTGACTTCAATAACGGTGAAGGTGTACCTGCTATCGAATTTTGGGATAACCCTGAAACGGCCGTTGATGAATCAGATATGGCTGAACCAAGAAACTGGAATTCAGGCACTTTATATGACAACGGCGGTAAACAAGATGGTGACGCTGTAACTTTTAAAGTCGACGGTGAATACTTTGTTGATTCATTTATCGAAAAAGTACGCTTTGGTGCCAAAATAGAACAACGTGGCGCTGATAACTTCGCCCGTGAGCAAAGTGCTACTACAGTTATGCGTGTTGATGAAATGGCACAAGCAATTGTAGACGCTGGTGGCTCAGGTGACGGCTCAGGCTTTACCAAAAAAGTTGACGACTATATGTTTGGCCGTGCAGATGTAATGGATAGTTATATCACTGCCAATGGCTTATACATGTTAGCGAATGAAGATGCAGTACGCTCTGTCTACCAATACGAAAAAGATCCTCTAACGCAAACATTTGACATTTCTGAAGATGCATTTGCTCTGTATGCAACAGCAGATTACAGATATGGTGATGTCAGCGGTGAATTCGGTGTCCGTTATGTTGATTACAAACAAGATATGGAGTTCTGGGATTTTGACGGCAACAATGATGTTGCTGAAAGTAACCAACGTGAGGTACTCCCTAGCTTTACTGTAAACTGGGATATAACTGACGACTTAGTTGGTCGTATTGCTTATACCCAAACCTTACGTATGCCTTCATTTAACTCATTAAGTGCATTACAGTTCTGGTATGACCCTTTAACTGAAGGCATTTCATACGGTACGGGTAATGGTGGTAACCCAGATTTACAACCTACCAAATCGAAAAACTATGATGTTTCTTTAGAGTGGTATTTTGCACCGGGTAGCTCACTTTATGGTGCAATGTTTAAGCGTGAAATTGATGGTTTAGTTATCAATGGTTCGAAAGTAGTTCGTCGTGTAGGTGAAGATGATGTTGAACGTGATTACATCTTAACTGCACCGGTTAATGCATCAGATGGTGAACTATCAGGTATGGAAGTTGGTTTGGTTTATGTACCTGAAGACCTACCTGAAATCTTAGACGGTGTCGGTGTGCAAGCCAGTTATACTCAGTTAGATTCAGAACAAAGTACAACTGACTTTAACGCTGATGGCTCTGTAGCAGCGGTTGTGAAATCTAAGATGTCAGGTGTATCTGATTCTTCATACAGTGTTGTTACCTTCTATGAAAAAGAAAACTTCGACATGCGTTTATCATACGTATGGCGCGAAGCTTTCTATACAGGTAACGAAGCTTTATTCTTTGCTAACCCACTTCAATTCTGGAGCAAACCAGAGCAAAGTTTAGACTTCCAGTTTAGCTATGATATTACTGAAGACTTAATGGTTACATTAGATGCAACTAACATCTTAGATGACAAGTATCAAAACCATTATGGTAAAGGCAACGTAGATACATTTAACTTTGCTACCAACATCTATTCACGCACATATGCTGTGGGTGTTCGCTACTCTTTCTAATAGAGTCGCAATCTCTTAAGCAAAAACCCCACATTAGTGGGGTTTTTTATTTCTAAATATTTTATTTTTCTATAAAAAATTAAAATCTTACCTTTTATAATCTAAGCTATATTTCAATTTAATTCTATTCCACGTATATTCTATACAACAATTCCATCACAATTATTAAATGCTTTATTAAAGCATTGTAATTAAGTATTATTATAACTAATATACCATAAATCATTATAGAGGTTTAAGATGACTAAGTTGGTAAAACTCACACTCATTTTCGCTAGCCTACTTTCTGTTTTAACGGCTAATAACCTAAGAGCAGAAACCATTCAGATAAGACATAACCAAGTTGAAGGCAATGGCGCTAAAGAAGAATACCAATTTGGTCTGGTCAAACTGGCCTTGTCTTACGATACCGATAATACCTATGTCTACAAACCTGCCAGTAGTTTTTTGCCACAATCAACTATGATTGAGCAACTTAAATCGAATCGCCTGGATGTTGCCTGGACAGGGACTTCCAAAGAATTAGAAGCACAAATTCAACCCATTAGAATTCCGCTTTATAAAGGACTTTTAGGCCACAGAATTTTCATTATTCGCGAAGGCAATCAATATAAATTTGATAATGTGAATACCTTTGAGGATTTAAAACAGCTAACCGCAGCACAAGAGCGCACTTGGGCTGATACTAAAATACTAAAAAATGCTGGTATCCCCATGGTCGTGACCCGAAGATATGAAAATCTGTTCTATATGCTAGAAGGTGGACGTTACGACTATTTTCCAAGAGGTGTACACGAGCCATGGTCTGAGATTGCCGCCAGACCAGAACTGCCTCTGACAGTAGAAAAACGAATTTTAGTTAAATACCCAATGCCGGCATACTTATGGGTGAATAAGAATAATACTGAGCTCGCGCAAAAAATTGAAAGCGGATTAAATCAGGCAATTGAAGATGGCAGTTTCGACCGATACTTTTTTGGCAACCCTATGATCAAGGATGTAATCGAAAAAGCACATTTAACCGAGCGTGTATTGTTTGAAATTGACAATCCATTTGTACCTGACACAACTCCGTTTGAAGATAAAAGGCTTTGGTTAGATATCAATGAGTTATAAACCGGAAAATTAAACTAAGCACAAAGTGGAAACCTGGAGAAGAAAATGAATTTAAAAGCAATTCCGTTTACCTCGGCCGCCCTATTCGGCTTATTATTAAGCGGCTGTAATGCAGTAAGTGAACAACAAAACGCACTACCTTTTGAGAAAAAAGCATCCCCGATTCAAAGTAGCTACTATGGAACCCTGCCAAACGGTGAAGAAGTGACAGAATATACACTTCGCAATGACCAGGGTATCGAAGTTTCGATTATTAGCTTCGGTGGTATCATTACATCGCTAAAAGCCCCTGATAAAGACGGCAATTTTGAAGATATCGTATTCGGATATGATAATTTAGAAGGCTACATCAACGACGGCTATTTCTTTGGTGCATTAATTGGCCGCTACGGTAACCGAATTGACAAAGGCTTAATTAATATAGACGGCACTGAATATCAGTTAGATACCAATGATGGACAAAACCACCTGCATGGTGGTAATCAAGGTTATGACAATAAAAACTGGTTTGTAACACCTTATGAAGACGGTGATGATGTCGGCTTAAAACTTCAATACTTCAGTCCGGACGGTGAAGCTGGCTATCCAGGCAATTTAACGGTGCGCGTAGATTACCGATTAAGTGGCAATGAATTATTCGTAGACTATAAAGCCACAACAGATAAAGCAACACATGTAAACTTAACTCAGCACAGTTACTTTAACTTAGCCGGTGAAGGCGATATTTTAGATCATGAACTTATGATCCCGGCTGAGCATATTACGCCAGTAAACGAAACCTTAATTCCAACAGGCGAATTTATGCCAGTTGAAGGTACACCATTTGATTTCACGCAAGCAACGCCAATTGGCCAACGCGTCAATCAGGACAACCAGCAGTTAAAATATGGCTTTGGTTATGATCATAACTGGGTATTAACACAGGAAGATGTTTCTGAGTTTAAGTTAGCGGCCCGATTAAAAGATCCTAAATCAGGTCGGGTATTAGAAGTCTACTCAGAAGAACCAGGTATTCAGTTCTACGGTGGTAACTTCCTGGATGGGACAAAGCAAGGTAAAGGTCGCACATTTGAATATAGAAGTGCGCTGTGTTTAGAGCCACAACACTTCCCTGACTCACCTAACCAGGAAAACTTCCAAAGCACTTTATTGCGACCAGGTGAAGTTTACCATACACGTATGAGTTATAAATTTACAGCAGAGTAAAACACATTATATCTGCTTTACAGCCGGCTTTGTCCGGCTGTCCTTCCTAGAGCGTGTTGAACTTTTGAGTACAATATTGCAGCCGTTTGTTTGGTATTTATCCAAGGCATAGCGATTGACGTATAGTGAGCTACATAAAGGAGCTACAAGGCAGAAGAAATGCTAAACAAACGCTGCCTTTCAGGTTCGTTCTAAACGTATTTTTCTCTTTGTTGCTCGATATTGACATAGAATAACTATGCTACATATCTCGCGTCGCGAGTAAAACACGTTTAGTTAGAACAAAATTTGTACACCAAACGTCAACACGCTCTAGCACCAAATTCAAAACTTTAAAATTGATCTAGTAAAGGATTAACCATGAAAAAGTTAGCACTAACTATAGCTGTCACATCTATTTTATCGGGATGTGGGCAAACTTCATTTACGCCGATTACAAGTCCAAATAAAGATATTCAGGTTAAGCTGGGTTATGAAGATAACCAATTGGTTTATAGTGTGTATCGTAGTGGAAAACAGGTGATTGAAAATTCTGATTTGGGTTTGATTTTCGAAGACAGAAGCTTTGATAAAAACTTAGAATTGCTTACGCAATCCGAAGTAACAACCATAAATGATGAATATCAACTGTCATCCGGAAAAGTTAAAAACATCCGCTATACAGCAAACGAACAAACTGTCACGGTGGAAAACGCTGATAAGCAAAAGCTCGATATTACCTTCAGAGTATCAGATGACGGGGTAGCATTCAGATACACAGCTCAGGGACCGGCCTCTGAACAAGTCACTTTGCTCGATGAAATTACAGAGTTTGATTTTAGTATGGATACCAAAGCCTGGATCCAACCCGTCGCTGAAGCACAAACAGGCTGGGCAAATACAAACCCAAGTTACGAAGAACATTATTTACTTGAAACTGCGGTGGACACTGCATCTCCAACCAAAGCTGGCTGGGTTTTTCCGGCATTATTTAATGTAAAGCATGAAAACAGCGATACTTGGGTTGCCATTACTGAAGCAGGTATAGGACCATACAATAACGCAGCACGGCTTGCACCAGAGTCACCTGACGGTGCTTATGAAATTGATAAGCCAATGGCTGCAGAAGTCAAAACAAATGGCGCTTTAATGGGCCATGGTAGCCTACCCTACTCAACGCCTTGGCGGATTCTGGCAATTGGCGATTTAAAAACTATCTCTGAATCAACACTGGGCACAGATTTAGCCGAGCCGAGTAAAATGGCCAATACGGATTATATCCAACCAGGCATTTCATCCTGGAGCTGGGGCATGTTGAAAGATGATTCAATAACGTACGAGGTTCAAAAATCATTTATTGACCATGCAGCCGATATGCAATGGCAATATACGCTAGTAGATGTGAATTGGGATAGCCGGATTGGTTATGAAAAAATGGCTGAACTGGCCAGTTATGCTAATTCTAAAGGCATAGGTTTACTCGCTTGGTATAACTCTTCCGGTGACTGGAATGAAACGCCTTACACACCTAAAAGTCAGTTGCTGACGTCAGAAGCCCGTCAAGCTGAATTTGCCAAACTTAAAGAAATGGGTATCAAAGGGGTCAAAATTGACTTTTTTGCCGGTGATGGTCAGTCGATGATTGCCTACTACCATGAAATTCTACAGGATGCTGCTGATGCAGAATTATTGGTTAATTTTCATGGCGCGACTTTGCCCAGGGGTTTACACAGAACTTACCCTAACCTGATGACAGTCGAAGCTGTACATGGTTTTGAAATGGTAACCTTTTTCCAAAAAACGGCTGACTTAGCAGCCAGCCATAGTACAGTATTGCCATTTACCCGTAATTTGTTTGATCCTATGGATTATACGCCAACCCGGTTAAACCCATTACTGGATAATGATATCAAGCGTAAAACAACAAACGGGCTTCAGTTGGCGCAAAGCATTTTATTTGTATCCGGCATTCAGCACTTAGTTGAAACGCCTGATGGCATAAAGAATGTGCCTTATTACGCTAAACATTTATTACAGGAGATCCCGGCAAGCTGGGATGAATCCATCTTTATCGATGGTTACCCGGGTAAACTGGCGGTATTTGCAAGACGAGCCGGTGATAACTGGTATATTGCAGGGATAAATGGCGAAAATGAGGCCAAAGAGCTGAATCTGGATTTATCTCGCTTTAGTCATAAAAATGCAGAAATTATAGCTTCAGGACAGGGCCAGGCTCATTTAATTAAGGCACCTATTGAGTTAACGGAAAACACCCGTATTCCGCTAAAAGCTAATGATGGTTTTGTAATCAAACTTTAACGTAAAAACTTGGATTACAATATCAGGCTAAAAACAAAAAAGGATAAGCTGGGCTTATCCTTTTTTATTAGGCTAACTTAATAGCAGATGTGAAATATAAGACAAATTAACTTTTTACGACCGGATACCCTAATGCTTCCCAGCGACGATAACCACCATCCATATTAATCACATTTTTGTAACCCATTTTAACCAAGTTTTCAGCAGCCAGTGCAGAGCGAAATCCGCCACCACAATATAGAACCAGTTGAGTTTGCATATCCGGATAAATGGCCTGAATGTCTCTTTCTATCACACCCTTACCCATGTAGACGGCTTCAGGCAAATGTCCGAGTGCCCATTCATCCTGTTCACGAACATCAACTAAAACAAACGGTTCACCAGCAGATTTCATTGCCAGCATAGTTTCTATATCGATTTCTTTTATATTTTGGCGCGCTTGCTCAACCAAAGCTAAAAACGCAGTACTGTGCTGATTTGACATAATCATTATCTACCTGAAAATAATCAAAATCTAACCAGGCTGGTTGATGACAACCAGCCCTGTTTCTAAAGGTCTGCGTTTAGTTTTAATTATACAGCGTCTTCGTTTTCTTCGCCGGTACGGATACGGATAACACGTTCAACATTGGTTACAAAGATTTTACCGTCACCAATTTTACCGCTCTGTGCAGTTTTTGTAATTGTATCAACACAACGTTCCACCTGATCGTCTGTCACCACAATATCGATACTGACTTTAGGTAAAAAATCGACATTGTATTCGGCACCACGATATAACTCGGTATGCCCTTTTTGGCGACCAAAGCCTTTAACTTCAGTCACAGTCATACCTGTAATACCAATTTCAGCTAATGCTTCTCTTACATCATCTAACTTGAAAGGTTTAATTATGGCTTCTACTTTTTTCATTGTTATATCCTCTTAATTGTGCTCTCTACCGAATCCCGAAGTAATTGGATAGCGTCTGTCTTTACCAAAATTACGCTCTGTGACTTTTGGGCCGATTGCAGACTGTCGGCGTTTATATTCGTTAATGTCCACCAGGCGCAATACTTTTCTCACTATAGATTCATCATAGCCTAAGCTAACAATATCTGTTAGTGATAAATCGTTTTCTACATATGCTTCGAGTATTGCATCGAGCACATCATAATCAGGTAAACTATCCTGATCAACTTGATCCGGCGCAAGCTCTGCTGACGGGGGTCTGTCGATAACACGTTGCGGTATCACAGGCGACAGCGAGTTTCTGTATTCAGCTAAACGATAGGCCAGTATTTTCGGCACATCTTTAATAGGGGCAAATCCGCCAGCCATATCACCGTATAAAGTACAATAACCTACCGCCATCTCAGATTTATTACCTGTTGTTAATACTAAACGACGTTTTTTATTAGACAACGCCATTAAGATTACACCTCGACTGCGTGCTTGTAAATTCTCTTCAGTCGTATCCGCTTCAGTGTCTTTAAATAAAGGATCAAGCGCTTGCATAAAGCTGTTAAACATTGGCTCGATCGATACAATATCAAATTCAATCCCCAGAGTTTCGGCTTGCTCTTTAGCATCTTCCACACTCATTTGCGCCGTATACTTAAATGGCATCATCACAGCCTGAACTTTGTCAGCGCCTAATGCATCAACCGCAATTGCGAGTGTTAACGCTGAGTCAATCCCCCCGGATAAGCCTAAAACCGCACCTTTAAACCCGTTTTTAAATACATAATCTCGCGTTGCAAGCACCAAAGCTTGATATATTTCGGCTTCTTCTGAATCCGGCAATTCATTTATTTCACTGGAAATTAAATCTGCATCAAACTCGATTGTCTGACATTTTTCCTGATACACAGGTAAACGACACACTAGTTCAGAATTTCTATTTACAGCAAATGAGCCGCCGTCAAATACAAGTTCATCCTGACCGCAAACATGATTGACATAAACAATCGGTAACTTATGATTTTCAGAGCGTTTTTTTAATAAAGCTTCGCGTTCACTTTGCTTTTCACAATTAAACGGTGAGGCATTCAGTGACAACAATAAATCAACTGCTTGTCCATCTAACTTAGCAATCGGCTGGTCGGTCCATAAATCTTCGCAAATTAATAAAGCGATGCGTTTATTCTGATACTCAAAAATTGCTGATTCACTGCCTTCTTTAAAGTATCTTTGCTCGTCAAATACACCATAGTTAGGCAAGGCTTGTTTGAAATAACGAGTCAGCAAGGCGCCCTGATAAAACACGCTGGCTGCATTATAAGTCAAATCCTGTTCTTTCCATGGATGACCCACTACAATCACATGCTCTAAGGATGCTTCAGCAATGGCCTCTAATGCCTGCTCTGTCCTTTGATATAAGTCAGGTCTGTATAACAAATCTTCCGGCGGATAGCCGGTCACCGCTAACTCAGGAAATACAACAACAGCACCTTTTTCAGCCTGTTGCGTCGTTTCAATAATGGTTCGACAATTTTGAGCAATAGCGCCCACAGTAAAATTGCATTGTGCAATAACTATCTGCATACAAATACAGCCAATTCAATAAACTAAAAAATTAATGGGAATGATATTAAAAGCCTTGCTCTGTGTCCAAAGCTGAATGCATATTTAGCAAATAAATCTGAAAAATCTAAAAAAAACGCTACAAAATGCAGCGTTAAAGGGAATGTTCGAGGGGATTATTTAAACTAGCCTAACTAGAGGTCCGGACTAAATTGATTAATTTCGGCTTCATAGTGATAACCAATACGTGCCAGTTTATCTTCAATCATATACTCATCCACTTCCATGACACAGGCTAAACTATGTAAATCTTCGCAATCATGCCTTAGCTGATCATTTACGATACCCAATAAAATATTAGGCTCCAAAGAAACGGCTTTATGTAAATCCATCTAAACCTCCAAGTATAATTAGACAGGCAAACCTAACCGAAAACTATGCTCAGTTATTAAAATCAATATAGTCGAGTTCGCCGATATTGCCAGATTTGCAATATTCCGGCAGAGCAGCCCCTACTACCTTTGTAAATAAAAGCGGACAATAAAAAATCAAAACTCTGCGCGCAAAATTATGGTTCGTTTAGTTCATTGCAAATTCAATTGTGGCATAATCTAATTTTTAAATTTATGCAGGGTGAAGCTTAGGTGGCACAAAATTTAACATGGCAAGCCAAAAAGCCGACTCAGTCGGTTGAAGATATCAAAACGGCGCCGCATTCCGAAGAAGCAGAACAATCCGTTATTGGCGGCTTATTATTAGAAAATGATGCTTGGGACAGAGTGGCTGAGCGTGTTGTCGCCAAAGACTTTTATCATTATGCAAACCGAGCCATATTTGAACATATGGCAAAATTGGTTGAACAAAGTAAACCAATAGATTTAATCACATTATCAGAATCACTCGAACAAGAAAAAATTCTCGAAGATGTGGGTGGCTTCGCGTATTTAGCGGAAATAGCAGACAATACACCGAGTGCGGCCAACATTACGGCTTATGCCGATATTGTGCGGGAACGTGCAGTCATCCGGGAAATGATTGCCGTTGCTAATGAAATTGCCGAGGCAGGTTACGATACTCAGGGCCGCAGCAGTAACGAACTGCTTGATTTAGCTGAAAGCAAAGTCTTTAAAATCGCTGAACAGCGCACCAATGCAAACGAAGGGCCGCAAAGTTTAAAAACCGTGCTGGCTAGTACAGTAACTCGCATAGAAGATGCCATGAAAAATGGTGCCTCAGGTGTAACCGGCGTGACCACAGGATTTAATGATCTGAATGATATGACGTCAGGTTTACAAGGCTCTGATTTAATCATAGTCGCAGCTCGACCTTCTATGGGTAAAACCACCTTTGCAATGAATTTGTGTGAGAACGCAGCTATGTCATTTGATAAGGCGGTATTGGTATTCAGTCTGGAAATGCCCTCAGAACAAATTATGATGAGGATGCTTGCCTCTTTAAGCCGGGTGAATCAGACAAAAATCAGAACCGGCCAGCTTGAAGATGAAGACTGGGCCAGAATTTCTTCCACTATGGCACTGTTAGCCGAAAAGAATAATATTTATATTGACGACTCCTCAGGCTTAACGCCAACTGAAGTACGTTCACGTGCTCGTCGGGTCGCGCGTGACCACCCAGGCGGTATTGGTTTAATCATGGTCGATTACCTTCAGTTAATGCAAGTCCCGGGCTTGTCTGAAAACAGAACACTCGAAATCGCTGAGATTTCACGTTCACTAAAAGCGCTTGCTAAAGAATTAAACGTACCAGTTGTCGCCCTATCTCAGCTTAACCGTAGTTTGGAGCAACGTTCAGATAAGCGGCCGGTCAACTCAGATTTGCGTGAATCAGGCTCGATTGAGCAGGATGCCGATTTAATTATGTTTATCTACCGTGACGAAGTTTATTATCCGGACTCTGAACGAAAAGGCGTTGCAGAAATTATTATTGGTAAGCAAAGGAACGGTCCTATTGGTCATGTCGATGTGGCTTTCTTAGGTCAGTTTTCTCGCTTTGATAACCTGGCAAAAATGAATTACGACGGATATTAGAAGGTTACACTAACTAAAATAACAAGCAGCCAGCCCCTTTTATTAATATCGTCTGGCTGCTAATCCGGCAAGCTATAGTTATTTCACAACTTATCTTTACACAAGTGTGTCACCTACATAAATTGACGGATTTCACAAAAAATATCACCATATAAAGACAAGCTCATATAGATTAATTGAGCCAGACCACTTATCCGGTATAATACAAGTTCACAAAATTAAGGACACTCATTCAATGCCAAAATTTGTAGTATGTATTTTAGGCATCTTATTATTTATAACGCCCGCTTATGCCAATCAGGTGTGGTATGTTCAGGCTGCTGCCTGTTTAAAAGAAAAGTGTATCAACACTTACCGCCACTATATTGAAGCGCTGGGTTTAGATTCACAAGTGCAGCACAACCAGTCAATCAAAAATACTTTCGATATTATCTCTCACCCGACACGGGATAGAAGCCAGGCTATTGCTTTTGTCAAAAAAATAAATGCGGATCAAAGAGTGAGAGTAAAGGCTAAACTCGAAGAGATTGCCGACTTGGTTTATGTAGATCTTGGCCACCAGAGCAATGAAAAGCAAGCTGCATGGCTCGTTAATTTTGCAAATTTTATAGGCCAAGATTATCAATTAGAGTTTAGTTTCAAATTAAAAGTCGAACGTAAGTTTTCTGTGAAAATTTTATCCGGACCATTCCTAACTCAGGAATCAGCGTACGAAGCCTTATTAAAAATTAGAGAAATAAAAGATTTTTCAACTGCGTTTGTCGTTTCTAAAGAAGCTGAATAAAGATTTAAAACAAATAAAAATGGTACCAGTGGGCGGACTTGAACCGCCACGCCCGAAGGCAACGGATTTTGAATTGATGACGTCTACTTTTTATATTATATTTCAATGCATTAAAAACAAATCTAGACACTTTGCAAATTCTTTGCAAGCCATTATTTTGGAATTAGCTCAATATGGCCACACAAATAGCTCGTCACGACATTAAAGACCAATTATACATATACCTGCAAGATAACAGTAAAAAATGGTATTGCCGATTTGTTTTACATGGTAAATGGTACAGCAAATCAACCAAGATAGCAGATAAAGATGAGGCCATTGCTAAGGCCAACATGATTTATTTAGAACACAAGATTAAATATGAACACCAACCACCGGTTAGAAGCAAGCGGTTCAAAGATATAGCAAACAAAACGATTGAAAAGCTACGGCATCAACTTGATATGAATACTGGTAAGGTTATCTATAAAGATTACATTGGTGCTCTTAAAAAATATCATATCCCATTTTTTGACCGGACCTATATTACTGCAATCGACCAATCTAAAATAAGTGAATTTGAAGTTTGGCGACGACAACATAATAAAGGTCTAGTCTTAGCAAAATCAACGATTCTAACCCACAACGCAGCCTTACAATTGGTTTTTAAAGAAGCTATCGAAAACAAATGGATGATTGCAGCTCAAGTTCCTACTCTTTCAAACGATGGCGGCTCGGGGCAACGCAGAGCTTCTTTTACTGAAGATGAATACGATACTATTTACTCACAAATTGAGTCATCAATAGATTCAAGTCGCAAAAAGGTCACACGCCAGATTAGAGGTCTGTTACTAGATTATATGGATATAGCTATTAATACGGGTATCAGACCGGGTACTGAGCTGGAAAACCTTACATGGGGTGACATTGAAATGGTACGGCAAGATCACCAAGTTAGATTTCGAATTAAAGTTACCAAAGGTAAAACAACTAAACACACTGGCACTCGTACAGTGGTCTGCAATGACGACATTATCTATGCATTAGAAAATTTGAGAAATCGGTTTCCGAACCGTCGTCCCAAAGATAAATTGCTGGTTTTAGAAAACGGAGACGAAACAAAAGAGTTATCTAATGTTTTTTCTAAAGCCCTTATAGATTGTGATTTAAAAGACTCGAAAGACGGGCCGAGAACCTTGTATTCATTGCGCCATTCCTACATTACTTGGCAGTTATTAAAACGTGAAATTCGACTGGACATACTGGCTCGCCAATGCGGCACCAGTGTTGCCATGATTGAACAACACTATAGCCATGTTGTACCTCAAATGTTTGAAGAAGAGCTGTCAGGTGTTAAGTTCGAAAAAGAGGCTGTTAAAGGCCGTATGTCCAAAGCACGACTGAAGAAAACACATGAACGACTAGCTAAACGATTTGAACAGTGGGAACGTGAATATAAAGTACGTGGTTGTATTTAGATAAAATTGTTACCTCTAAATTTTTCGAGGTTTGAACTGCTTAACTAACGCAATGCCGTCAACAGGATCTAGTTTTAAAGCGTTGCAATATTCAACAAACTCGATGACATCTAGACGGCGCTCTAGTTGTTCTATTTTTCCGACATAGCTATGCGGGCGGTCTAATTTGACCGCTAAATCACGCATGGTATAGCCCTTAGATTGGCGCGCTTTAATCAGCCAATCAACCAAAGCTTTGTATTCATTTGAAGCTATTGTCTTTTTCATGCTGGCAAGATATGCCAGATTTAGCTTGTACCCAATTCAGGTACACCGTAAACTAACAGCTTATCTGTCTATGGAAGGAAGGATGTATGCGCACGATAGTTTTAGGCATCAATATCACCCAAGCACCGTGGTGATAATTTAGTCATTCGTTTTATCGTTAATACTTATTGCCTTTATTGGCAAGGGCTTTATACGTCCTATATGTACCTAGAACAGGAACAAAGGAGTAGTATATGATTTTAATTTTTGGACTCGTACATCAATATGGTGTGTTCTCTCACTCCAGGAAGGGCATCCAAAGTGAGGTACATAACTCACCATCCTTTCCGTTTGCCTTACGTGAACGGATTGCCTTTCCATTAACGAAAGGCACACCAGTACCGCTTCGCGTTGATGCAAACCAAAAGCAAATGTTAACTAATCTACCTGCAATTTATTCAAGCGATGCGACTAATCAGCAACCTAACTTGGATGGCATTCAACAGTCTATCCAAGAAATAGCCGCAACTACAATTGGGCTAGTCAATTACTGGCGTTGCTGTAAGCAGCGTCATTTAACTTCGAATTAAACTGAGATTCAACTATGAAATTATTACACATCATCACTGTATGTTATCTGAGTGCATCGGTATTGGCTTGTGGCGATACGGTGACCGTAGACGCAGACAATAACGTTAACAATCCATCTCTTGCAACAACTCACTATGTGTTAACTAATAACAATAGTCTGGATATCTCTATTGCAACAGCAGATAATTCAGATAGTTATCAAATATCATCCATTTCAGCACTTTATGGACATGTAGAAGCTAATGCAGGGATGATTGTAACTTACCAGCCCAACAATCTATTTTGGGGTAAAGATACGATAACCCTTGAGTTAGTGGATGCAAAAGGTAATACATCTGAGCATACCGTTTTGATAAGTTACGTTCCAAAGCAAATTGATTTATCAAGTTTAACCAGTCAGCTAAATGAGGACGCTCATTTAGGTTATGTCATTGACCACTCCGCTCGTTCAGATGGTGCTATGTTTGGTATTTCTCTGCAAAATGCAGGTGACATTAATGGCGATGGCTTAAACGACTTTATTGCTGGATACCGAACCTCGTCCCCTTTTGATGTATACGACTTAGCCATTCTAGGTAATTCGAATGTTTCAAATAATCACCTTTATGATGAACGTTATTTAGATGCCAAGCAGTCATCATTTAATGAAGCACTAAAAGTCGATAAATCGACTTATGCAATAGGTGACATTGATGGGGATGGATACGCTGACTTATTGTCTGGTAACACGGTTATTTATGGTAGTCAAAGCATCCAAAGTTTACTCACTACAAATCAATTGCAAGCAGAAGATGACTACACAAGTTTAAACTTTGCACTGGATGATACTTTTTACGTAGATAATTGCAGTATCCAAACGAGCGCTACCACGGCATTGAGACAGCAACTATTTCATCCAGTTGTCATGAGTACAGGTGATACGCGTTTTAGTAATTATCTGAAATTAAAATTGGCAACAACAGACCAGAGTTATTTAGTTGCTTCAGGCGCCATTCCTAAAAATACCACGGTTGATTTGTCTAACATTAATGATAGTGATTTTGTCAGAGCCATACCTGATTATTCGACTTGTTTTATTGGCGGCTTGAATGCATCTATCTTTCAGCAAAATCTTTGGGCAATTGACCCTTTAACCTATTCACTATTTGAAGTTGATTTAAATGCAGTAACCAGAACTGACTTTAAACAGAATGAATTAGCCTTCTCTGAATCAATTAAAGCCGCAAACTTTGTGGCTGATATTAATGGTGACAGTCACAATGACTTTGTACTGATGACACGCACCCAGTTATTTATTAACACTCAAGCGTCAATTTCCAGCTTATCTGACATGCAAACGAGTCCAAGCTCAGCCGATGGTGTAACCATATCGCTTGATTCAAACCTGTTAGAGTTTGGCGCGGCTGCAACTACAGTTGGTGACATCAATAATGATGGTTTCAATGACTTTGCATTTCAAGTATTGATTTATAATAGAACGAGCAAAGTTCATCGTGCTGATACTGTTATTCTATGGGGCTCCAGCGTTTCATCATCTGAACAAATCGCAATAGATTTAAATGACGATAATACCATCGAGTTAAGCGTAAATAACTATGTTGTATTGCAAGGTTACCAATCGATAACTAATTATGACTCCCCTGATTATTTAGGCTCTAGAATTGCTGCTGTAGGCGATATTAATGGGGACGGTATTGATGACTTTGTAGTCAGTGCACCCGCTTACCATACGAAACTAAGTTCCGGTGATTCATCGCTTGCTCAAGGCCGTTTAAGCGTTCTATATGGAGGTCAACATTGGAGCCAAGACAATGAATAAGCTTTTTATCAGTGCGGCATTATTTGCCGCTCATGCTGCCTGTGCGGATGAAGTTTCAATGTCCTTTGGCCATGTTAGTCATGGCAATCAGCTTTCATCGATAGAGTATAAAATTGAACCATATACATTGGCCCCATTTAGTTTACTGTTATCTGCTACTGATTGGGGCAGCGTGCATTCAAGCATTGATAACACTCATTTTGATGCGCCAGTTAAATCACTCAGCATTGGTGGAGCCTACACTTACCTTCAATCTGATAACTGGAAAGCGGCTGTGAACGTTAATGTACATTCATCCTTAACTGAGATTAAGTATGTGGATGACCAACATACATGGTCTCTCAGTGAAAGATACCGCCTGTTTGCAACGGTATCGAGTCGGTTTACATACCAGATAAATTCAAAATGGGGCGTAGAGTTAAATATTGGTCGTGCCATATTTAATCAACCAATAGCGAGCAGCAATTACTATAGTTTGGGGCTAGCCTATGCCTTTGGTAACGCGAAAACTAAACCTTACAAGGCACAACAGAGTATTAGACCCAAGCCGACAACAAAGCCTAGACCAAACTCAGCTAGCACAAGGCAGGAAGAGACATCCGCCTCACTAGATGTGGCCGTCATTAAACCAGTACCTAAACCAACCCCGCAAACGAACCAACGATTAGTGATTATCGGAGAAGGTAAGATTGGATTTAAATGCTTTCAGGTTGGTGCCTTTAAAAGCCTAGAAAACGCAGAGCTTGCAAAGCAACAAGCTACCGCTAATGGCTTTGACACACAAATACACGACACACCATTTTATTTAAAAGTCATCATTCGGGTTGATGCAATCATGCAACCAACCGTTTTGGCTAAATTTAATGATGCTATCGAAGTAGACTGCTCTGAGTTACTTCAATCGCACAATCATTAACCGAGAACATATACTGAACTTTATGAAAGCTAAGGGATTTCATCATGGCTCAATACAAAGTGATTTTTAAAGGTGAGTCATTAGACTCTGATAAACAATCTACTCTAGTTAAATTAGAAAAATGTCTTAAATTGCCAAGTGATAAAGCTAAAATGTTATTGAATGGCAAAGCCTATGCTTTAAAGAAAAACTTACCCGCAGAGGCCGCAATTGAAATGCAATCACGGCTATTAAAGCTTGGTATAGTGACCCATTTGGTTAAAGAGGTGGAAGTGACACCTGAAATTAGCTATCAAGAACCTGTTAATACGGAAGAAACCAAAGCGGAATCAGTCGATGAAAAAGAACCTGCAACAGGCCAGTTGTCTGTTACAGTTGATATCTGGTACGCCATCAAAATGTATTGTGCTGTTCATGCCGCAACATCACTCATTATATTTTATACCTGTGCTTACTTTCGGGACTCATTAACCGTTAGCCCGTGGCCTTTAGTTTTATTGGGCAACATACTGTTAATCCCTATTTCAACTAAAGTTTGGAAGAATTATTCAAAAGGCTATCATGCTGATATAACAAATAACGAGTTCAGCTTTCCAGCCAGTGATGTGGAGAATTCATTAGCCGACATTGTTACACTGAAAAGATTTAGAAATTTGATTCATCGAGAGTCAGTGCAGCTTTCGGACATAAGAGCATTAAACAATGAAAAAGGTCGAGGCCAAAGGTATAGTCACTCTGCTAAACGCAATGTTGGCTACGATATTTGGAAACTCAATATTTCAGGTGACTTTGGCTCTCGTCAGTTTGAGTTCAACTCTAAACAAAAACGGGATGAATGTCGCTCGATGATTTACACGGCTTGCTACCGTGTAGGGAATAAGTTAAGGGGTGCAAGTGATTTAAACTTGGATTTGTAATAGTAATATTCAAATGTAAATGATTCAATGTTATACTGTATTGACATACAGGTGAGGTTGTAATGAATACCCAACAAATTTTAGAATTAGAAAAAAATACATCGTTATCTATCTTAGATTCTGTCGATGCCATACGTATTGTATCAAATAGCCTTTTGGATTCTGGTACTCGAGGACGAAAAGGTCAGTTCATGACTTCGAACTATTCTTGCCGTATCTTAGCCAATATGTTTGAAAATCTTGATGGAAACCTTACTGTATTAGATGCTGGTGCAGGCGTCGGTTCACTTACTTCGGCTTTAGTTGAACGTTCGCTTCTTGAGTTTCAACCCGAGATAATTAACTCTTATACTTGGGAAATTGAAGATTTGCTAATCGGACCGCTAAAGTCTTCATTATCTCTGTGCAATGATGCCTGTGCCGAATCAAATACAAGGTGGCACTCTGAAATCTACCACACTGATTTTATTCAAAGTGCTATAGATATTTTAAAGTTAAGGGAAAAAGGACTACCAACCCCTACTTTTAACAAAGCTATTTTAAATCCACCTTACCTTAAAATTGCAGCGAAAAGTAAAGAGAGAGAGCTATTAAGAAGTGTTGGTGTTGAAACTGGTAACTTATACTCATGCTTCATTACGCTAGCTCTAATGTTACTTGAGGATGGAGGTGAGCTAGTAGCGATTACACCTCGAAGTTTTTGCAACGGACCTTACTTTAATGATTACAGGCGAGTACTACTAGAAGGCAACAACCTAAGCAAAATTCATATATTTGAAAGTCGGAAGAGTGCTTTTAAGACAGACAAAGTTTTGCAAGAGAATGTAATATTTAGAATTGTTAAAAATAGAGCGCAAGGCAATGTTGAAATTGTTTCTAGCACTTGTGAAAATGATCCAACCCCATTAATTAGGGTTGTAGAATTTGACGAAGTAGTGAATCCTGCTAATCCTGACAAATTTATTCATATAGTAACTAGTGAAGAACAAGCAACTATAGCTAATAAAATAAGTGGGTTACCTTGTTCATTGAGTGATTTAGGCGTTGAAGTAAGTACAGGTAAGGTTGTCGATTTTCGAAACAAACCACACCTAAGACACGATCCAGATCAAACAACTGTGCCGCTCATTTTTCCTATGCATTTTAGAAACGGTAAAATTCAATATCCAGTACAGAGTAACAAAAAACCCAATGCAATTCACTTAAACGAAGAAACAGTAAAAATGATGGTTCCTAATGGCACCTACCTTTTGACGAAGAGATTAACTTCTAAAGAAGAGACGAGACGAGTAGTTGCTGGTTTATATACACCTGAACTGACTTCAACTGATGTTGTTGGGTTTGAAAATAAAACAAATTATTTTCATGCCAACGGCTCTTCTTTAGATATAAATCTCGCTAAAGGATTATGGGTTTACCTAAATAGTACGATAGTTGACCAATACTTCCGTCAATTTAATGGACATACGCAGGTAAATGCAACAGATCTTCGAGTACTTCGCTACCCAAGTAAAAGCAAATTAATAGAAATTGGCCGCCAAGTCGATTGCTACGATCAGGAGCTTTTTGACAATCTAGTCCTGAATTTATAAAAAACCGAGCAAGTTTATTTGCTCGGTAATCATATATTTATTGTTGAATTAATATATTTCTTGAGGGATCTTCCCTTATCCACAGATAACTTTTGTCTGCCAAGTTTTTTAGCAACGATTGCCTCTCCGCTGCTTTTTTCCATGTAGGATAAGTTGTCGTAAAACCGACTCCAGTCTTGTTATTGCGGCATGCAAAACCTTCTAAACTTTGTTTTTTATGAATATCGACCTCACCGTCGCTTGTGACGGCTTCAATGACCCACAAATGATTCGTTGATGGATTTATCAATAAAACATCAGGCATAGAGTCATGGAGAGTAAGTGACAAACCTGCATCATTTAAGATTTTTAGTTGCTCTTCAGTGATTCTATCGCCATCACCATCATCCACATAAACTATTTGATAATCCGGTAGGAACCGAGGAACGTAAATTTCGCAGCTATCTTGGATCAATTGACTATGTTCACTGAAGATTATATTTGTTGTTTTCTTGGCTGCTTCAGCTTGAAGAGCGAGTCGCTCAACCATTATCTCTTTCTTGATCCATTCGTTAATCAATTGATCTATTTGACTGTCAGGACACTCTAAAATTCGAATAAATTCAGGCGCTAATCTATATGCAGAGTTTGGCGATTTTGCTTTTGGATGACCTTCCACGTATACCTTTCTTATCGGGTCAAAATATACCTTTTCAATGGCTCCGATTTCCCACAATGGCTTTAGCCAATAATCTCTACCTTCTCTATCTAATTTAATATTCCGTCCACGTTGCAGAATACCTATATGCGTACCAATATGAGAAGTTGTTGCCCCGTCCCTAAATTTAAACCCATTTTTAGCCCAAGCAGGTTTCCAATTATCTTCATCGCACAACAACGCAAACACAGCATCTACCATGTTATCTGTGCTACGATCTATCCTTGATAAAACGTTTGATATTTTTTGCTTGGTAACACCATTATAATTGTCAGGTAGTACAGCAACACCGCGGCTAGAAGCCGATTGTCGCCTTGAAATCATTACATCTTCAATGCCCATCATTTTCCTTTACATAGGGATTAAGTAGCCTCTTGATATTAATGGAAATAAGCATAGAATTCCAATGTTAGTTAATTTTATATAGGTCTATTTAAATCACTACAACATTAACCAATGCGTTAGCGTAGTGGCCAAATAACTTGACCACTACAACCTGCGATTTTCAGAATTATGTATTCTTATCTAGTTACTTGATCTTCTAACAAAAGAGCCTAACATTGGCTTATTGACATATTGAGAATAAAGAACATGACGAAATTTATTGATGTTCCGTATGCGGAAGGTTGGATTTATGTATGTATGACCGCGAGAGACCCTAATCGGTTCAAGATTGGCTTATCAGAAAGCAATCCACTCATTAGAATGCGAGCATTTAAAACGGCCGACCCCTACATTGCATTAAATCAAGCTTATTGTTTTCTCAATACTTTCGGAAGAACTCTCAAAGGCATCGAAGATTACCTTCACAGCCACCGATTTTTTTGCGACAGTCGCATTCATTTCCTAGGTGATGAAAATCAAGAATCTAAACCATCGGAATGGTTTTCGGGAGACCCTAGAGATGTAATGGCAAGTTTGGAGAGTGCTCTTTCTGAAATCGGATTCGATATCACCAATCCAAGCAGTGAAGACTATAGCCCATATAAGAAACGAGCTATAAGATTTTATGATTGTGATTTGATAATGGAGGAACCTGATCCATTTGCTCTAGAACTGATAAAGATGTTTCCACCAGAACGCCCAGATTGGATTTACTAAATTTATAAAGTAATCAATCTAAGTAGCAGCGGCCAGCTTTCAATTATTATTTTGGGCATAACGTAACCAATGCGACTAATCATGAGTGTTAATAGAGATTAACACTAACGATTTGTGGCGTTCCAGAAGAAACAGATAGATTTACTGAGTTTTTCAACAATGACTAGTGGACTTGCGTCAAATATACTCGATTGGCAATTTTTTATTATGCTCATCAGAGGTTACTTACAAAGCTTTAAAATTATGTTATGGCCAAAATTCTTGACCACTACAGTTTGAGTCGAATGTAGATGAAAAAATTAATTAAGTTGATGTTGTAGTTGGGCTATTTAACCTGAGATCTGGTTAAGCCACCATCAAATTGCCACCTCCAAGTAGCTCTATTTCCTCGGCAGTTAAGTCCAAAGATGGCTTTTTATCTTTTAAACAGTAAGCTATCAATCCTCCCAGTAAATTCAGCATAAAACCATGCATACTGCGGTGTCTGGAATGTTCAATGTACGAAATGTTTTTCAATTGATCGTTGACGGTCTCAATAATAAAACGCTTTTTTAAAATGGCTCTATCCCATAACGAAATAAACCGCTTCTTCATGTTTTTTCGTATCGTGGTGACTAAATTAATGTCTTTTTCTTTAAGTTCAGCGGTTAACTTATTGCTAATATACCCTTTATCTGCGTATAGCGTTCCGAACAAATTTTCTGCCATTTCAGGAATGGGGGCTCTATCGTCAGTGTTCCCCTTAGTTAATTTTAACGAAACTATTTCTCCATGATGATTGATAATTAAGTGAAGCTTAAACCCAAAAGACCAGCCCATTGTCCCCTTTCCATGATGTGCATACTCAGCTAGCACCTTATGTCTTTTGGCTCGCATTATATGACAAACTTCTATTTTGGTTGAATCCGCAAATTGAATACCAGTTGGCTTACCAAGTTTAGCTGTCAGGTAGCTACTCATTGGAACTACAACACTGGGCATAAGGCCTAGAAACCGCGTATAGCTTAGCAAATTGGGAAAATAATCTCTGAGATAGCGATAGACGTGATTTAAATAATAACTTTTGAAATTACGATAATCGGACTGGTGAAAATGGATAATAATTGTGATGATTTCTGATGGAGTTAATCGGCTTTTTCGTCGCCGTTTGATATCTCCGTTTTCAAGCAAAGCTTTTTGCCACTGCTGAATAAATAATTGGCAAAAATCATCGACATCACAAAAGGTTTCAACTAACTTATCCATGCTCGTACCTCATTTGGTTAATTCTTTTTTGGTCGAAAGATCTGATCAAGGTACGGGCATTTAGTTCCCTCATATTTAATTTCTTATCCAGAGTTCAGGTTATTTAAATTTACATGCATCCAGCAACTTCTTACGAGCAATTTCTTTTTGTGACAAAATATCATCTATTTCTTCTTGAGTTAATGGTGACTCATGCCATATACCATCATCATCAACTCCACCACCCGTACACAAACTTAGTGTTGGTAGATAGTATTTCTCGAACACGACCCTAATTTTAGACGACTCACCACCTACATGTATCTCTAAATCATCAATATCGGATTTACTTACTGGTATTTTATTAATTAATTTTTTCCTTATTTGTATCATGCTATTGTTAAATTCTTTTCTTTTATCCCTTCCTAAGGCTAATTTATGACCAATTAGACCACCTAAAAGAAGCATTGCCAGTGAAATTAATAAGGTATCTAGTTCATCAAATTGCATTAATAGTTCCAGTAAGTTTAATTTGAATTATCAGACGATGACTATACAGTTTTTACTATTGGTCGAGGTGTAGTGGTCAAGTTAAATTGGCCAAATTATTAGAGTTATTAAATATTAACCATGAGCAACTTTAAGTCATTCGAATCACAATCACTGAGGTTAACTATCATTAACGGTTAGCACTTCTTAAGCGACTTTGTGCCAGCAGCGGATGCCTAGCTGTGGCTTCTGTAATGTCAGCTCACTAGCAATAAGCAGACACTTACGTGATTCACTTCTCTTGTCCTAATGATATGTGGAGAGTCCAACCTCATAGGGCTGAAGAAAATATCTCAACAAATAAAATTTATCAAGGTACTTGTTGAGTTCGAATATTTACTTTAACTTTAATAAATTAATATCGCCAAAACCCAGGCATCAACATTGTAAGCACAGTGAAATACTCCAACCTACCAAGGATCATTGCGCCATTAAGTAACCAAATTCCATTATCTGAAACCGGAATAAAGTTACTGCCCACTTCCCCAAAGCCAGGCCCTAATACATTAATACAAGCTGCCACAGCTGTAAAAGATGACCAAAAATCCAACCCGGTTGCCATCAGTAACAAGGTAAACACCAGTGAACTTCCTGCTGCAATGGACATAAATGCCATCACAGCATGATGGACCCGATCATCCACCACTTTTTTCTGAAAACGTAACGGAAAAACAGCTTTGGGATGTAAGCATCTCAAGACTTCACGCCTTATTACCTTAAAAGTAATGATATCACGTATGATTTTATTCCCTCCGGCTGTAGAGCCGGCACACCCACCAAGATACCCGCAAAAAACAAGAAAAAATCCGGTTTGTGCTGGCCAGCTCCCCAAATCAGCAGCGCCGAAACCAGTACTGGTTATAAAGGAAATGACATGAAAGGTGGCAAAACTAACCCCTTCTAAAAAATTGTATCGATTTCCTTGTACAAGCATTAACGTTAATAGAATTGACAAACCGAGTACTATAAAAATGAATATACGGGTTTCTTCGTCTCGCCAGTATAACTTTAGCGATGTGGAATGTAGAACTCTAAAATGTAAAGCAAAACTGATTGCGCCAAGTAGCATAAAAATATTAGATATGGAAAGAATTAAATGGCTTTCAAAAAACCACATGCTTGCATCATGTGTTGAAAAGCCGCCTGTCGATATGGTCGTAAAACTATGAGCGATCGCGTCATACAATGACATTCCAGCCAAATAATAGGTTAAAGCACACAATACCGTCAGCAGCAAGTAAATAAACCAAAGGTAATGAGCTGTATTTGCGATACGAGGCGACAACTTGTCATCTTTGACCGGTCCTGGGGTCTCTGCTTTGAGCAGTCGCATTCCTCCGACATTCAACATGGGGAGCACCGCGACAACGAATATAACGACACCTAACCCCCCCATCCACTGCAAAAATTGCCGGTACATAAGAAACGACTTTGGCAAAGCATCCAACTTACTAAGCACTGTCGCGCCAGTAGTTGTTAATGCACTAGTTGCTTCAAAAACTGCATCTGTATAACTGACACCTGTCACAAACATGACGGGTATTCCACCCAATAATCCCATAACAACCCAAGTTAAGGTTGCAAACATAAGGGCTTCGCGGTAATTAATATCTCTTAAGTTTTCTTTTTTTAAGCGGTAAATCAGAAAAGTCGCAACCGCAATATAGATTAAAGCTGGATTAATAAAAGCTTTACCAATATTATCTCTAAATAGAAACATTGACAGTAAACCAAAACAGAGCTGAACTAACCCCATCCACAATACGGGTAGTGCCAAAAGTCGGATAATGTTTTTTATACTAACCATTTGACTTGCCATACCTTCAGTCTTTGTCAGGGTTAATGAATCGGTAGCCGATACCGGGCTCCGTAACAATATAACTTGGTTGATTCACATCATCTTCTAGCTTTTTCCTGAGTTGGCTGACCAAGACCCTTAAATAATGCGTATCGTTTAGGTGATAATCCCCCCAAATTTTTTTGAGCAACTGCTGGTGAGTTACAAGCGCATTAGGCTGTTGTATCAGGTACTTTAAGAAAGTAAATTCTTTTTTCGTCAATGTTATTGGTTGATCTTTTAACCAAACTTTATGATTAGCAGCATCAAGTTTAATATTACCTAATTGATATACTTCATGCTCAGCAGAGGGGGCAACCAAGTCTCGCAATAAAACTCGAATTCTCGCGATGAGCTCTTTTATCCCAAATGGTTTGCTTAAGTAATCATTTGCCCCCGCATTGAGAAGTCTGACTTTCTCTTCCTCCTCATCACGAGCGGTTAAGATAAGTATAGGCACCTGACTCCAAGACCGGATTTGACAGAGAAGCCAACTACCATCTTTGTCGGGCAAGCCTAAATCCAATATGATAAGGTCCGGCATGGCATTTTTTATCTGTTTTAACCCGTCAACAGCGGTATAAGCTGGCACATAGTCAAAATTTTCAGCAATAAGTGAAATTTTCATAAAGCGTTGAATTTGAGCCTCATCGTCAATAACCATAATTTGTCTATTCATATTTACTCTCATCAACACTTGGTAAAATAATACGGACAGTACAGCCTTTAGATGCAGGCTGTATTGAAATACTGCCTTTATGTGCTTCAATAAGTCCTTTTGCTACAGTTAGCCCGATACCAGTACCACCTTCTCCGGAATCTCCTTGTCGAGTAGAAAAAAATAAGTCGAACACTGCATTTTTGTCCTTTCCATTTATACCCGGCCCTAAATCCAGAATATCAATAACAACAGTGTTATCTCTGGCAAGGCATGTAATGGTTACTGTTGTTTCTTTAGGTGAGTATTTCAGAGCATTATCAACCACGTTATAAATAGCCTGCTCCAACAAGTATGCGCTCGCATAAACCATAGGTAAATCATCAGTTTGGACTATTTTAAGCCGATTCGAAGTGAACCTGGTGACAACTTTGTTAACAATATTTGATACATCCAGGTAAACCGCATTAAGTTTTATGCCCTGTTGTAATTTAGTGGCCTGTAGCAAGTTTTCTATATACCGATGCAACCTATGACTTTCTTCTAAAGCGCCAGAAAGTAATTCTGCCTTTTCTTGTTTAGGCAGTTTATCCTCATAGGCTTGTAATGTAGATAATGTGCCGATAATCGTTGACAATGGTGTTCGCAAATCATGTGAGACAGACATTAAAATACTGGCGCGTAATTCTGCCCGCTTCAAAGCCTCTTGTTGCGTTCTGTAAAAAGCAGCAAGATAACTGGTAATAACTGCGATGATCAAAAATATCAGCAAATTGACAATATCGTCAATATTTGACATATGCAGAGAAAAGCGGGGGGTTGTGAAAAAATAATTAAAAGTAACGCCACTCAAAACGCCTGCGAAGATTGCACTTCTTTTGTTACCGGGCAAAGCCGTGATGATGACTGCAAGCTGAAAAATTAATAGAACACCTTGCCCTGGCAAAAACCAAAAATTGAGAGCATAGGATAAAAAGCACGCCGCGCTAACAATAACAAACGCTATGAGATAAGGAGATTTTTTTAGTAAAACAATAATGTTCTTCACACTAAATAATTACTGCTAACCATTAATTCGTTGATTAGCAGCTAAATTAACACACCAAATGATATCTGTAGCGTAAAATTTGCGTAAAATTTTTCTAAGTGCACCAGCCCGCGTAGGTTGGGACGAACAGAGTGAATCCCAACAATATTATTTAACAATGCCAAGTGTTGAGATTCGGCGAGGCTCGTGCCAACCCACCCAATATTTATCAAAATGCGAAAGATACAAAACGTTTCCTAATCGCTCAAAGCGAAGATTTAAAGGGTTCCAGAACCCGACAATGAGGCTTCGGGTAAAAAAAGAATGTACACCTTACCTTCATTCAGGTTACCACGCAGAGCGTGGGAACCAGCAGCATATGGGATATTGAGTCGCGCAAACGTCTGCTTCTCGCTCAAAGCCGCATTCTGATTTATTTTTTGATAGTACCAATCCACTTATTATAAGTACCTTGCAACTCATATATTTTCTGATTGCGCCAAAGCTCTTCAAAATCGACTGGATATTGTTTATGCCAGCTTAGCATTAACGATTCCATTCCAACCCATATTCATCATGCATATATAGCATTGAACGTGCGATACGGCCTTTAATCGCATCTCTAGGCTCTATCAAAATCTTGCTTTGCTCAGCGCCATATAAACGTTCGAAATCAGAGCAACCTTTCTCTGAATATCTGTTTTCAGATACCGCATCGGGTATTTCGCCAAACGGATAGTTGCTTCGTGATGAGTTAACACTGCCATCGGTCGGCCAAAGATTGTGCAAATCTGCTTCAGCATATTTGTATGCTTGAATTTCACATGTATTTCGATTTTCACAAAGGTGGTGGTCAGCTATCCAATCAGCAGAGTAGACGTGCTCCAACGTCATCTTCTTTTCTTTGCCTTTGTAGTCAATGTACTTACCGTGTTCATTGAACTGAATAGAGCAATAAAAACCAGTACCGCCAAACGTGTACAGCTTATCCCAAAACCAGTCATCTCTAGCCGAGTCATAATCTGGTATTTTAGTTTGGGCACTTAAAGCCGAAAAACTAATAACAATTAAGGCAAATAACATCCTTTTCATAGCATTACCTTGTTCAGTAAAAATCTCATCTAAACATAACTGACTGTTCTAATTAAGTAAATGCTACTTAGGCTAAAAATCAGCAATTTATTTCAGGCAAATGAGCCCATCTAGTGGTGTACTGCGGTGATAGAAACGCTCTGCGCATAGACCATTTTTCGGTCATATTACTGCTGGCAATAAAGGTTGTGCCAGTACCATATTTACTGTTTATTTGGTCGTATATCCGCATGACTTCTGGTTTATCTTGGCTTTTATCAAAAAGGCTGAACTGGGTAAAGTTTCCACTATGTAGCTCAATTGCCCCCAGTCCACACTTATAAAAAGGCACATTAGCAACAAATAGCTTATCGAGGACCGAACTAACAGCGTTAGCGATTACACTCGTATCTGAAGTCGGTACGATAAATTCATATAAAAAGCTACGTTTGATAAATTGCGCGTCATGAGGTGAGTTATGAGCAAAAATAGTCAGTTTTTTAACCAAAGAACCCTGCTTTCTGAGCTTTCTACCAATAATGTCTGCATGTGTATTCAAGGCTGCATGTAAGCTGCTTTTATCGGTTATTCTTGTGCCAAAGCTTCGGGTAGAGAATATTTCTTTTTTATCTTGCTTAACTTCATCCCAACTCAAACATACCTCACCATTTAGCTCTCTAACCGTCTTTTCAAGCACAATGCTATGGAACTTACGCATTTTACTTGGGTCTTGTTGGGCAAGGTCATAGGCGTTATTAAGGCCGATTAATTCAAGCCGTTTAGATAACCTAGAGCCAATGCCCCATACGTCAGCCAGTTTCATTTGCTTTAAAATAGGCAATGCTTGTTTGCTATCACTAATAACAGCAACACCGTTGTATCCATAAAGCTTTTTAGCTGCGTGATTGGCGGCTTTTGCAAGCGTTGGTGTTATACCGAACCCAACACCGACAGGCAGCTTCACTTCGCGCCACACAGCTAGCCGTATTTCTTGACCTAATTTAAACCAATCAGGCGCTTGGCTGTTAAACTGTAAAAATGATTCATCAATGCTATAAACGTGCTGATTACTGCAATATCGGCCTATCACATTCATCATGCGGTCAGATAAATCGGCATAAAGTTCGTAATTGGAAGAACGTACAATAACATTATGCTTAGCTAGGTAGTTTTTAAGCTTAAAATAGGGTTCAAATTTAGGAATATTAAGCTCTCGTGCGATAGGACATACAGCACAAATACAGCCGTCATTGTTAGTCAGTACGACTACAGGCTTGTTGCGAATACTGGGGTCAAAGACCTTTTCGGCCGAAGCATAAAAAGCGACCGCATCAACTAAAGCAAACATTTCATGATTTCAGCGCAGCTACGGTGTAAACGAATAGATTGGGTCACAACTCCTTCAATTTGAAACTCGTCCATTTCAGAGATAAATACAGGCGCAAATTCACCAGAAGATGAAACCAAACATTTGTTACGTTTATCCAACACTTTACATACAAATGAACCGTTGTAATTAGCGACTATCACATCATTTTGCTTAGTGGTAATGGCTCTATCGACAATCAATAAATCACCATCATAAATGCCATTTCCTTCCATAGAATTGCCCTTAGCTTGGCCGATAAAAGTTGCATGCGGATGCTGTATTAATAGTTCATCAAGCGACAAGCCTAGCTCTTTGTACTCTGCTGCTGGCGATTCAAAGCCAGTAATGCCTGCAAACGCATAAATAGGAATGACTTTCATATTTTCACGACTCAACTTAAACAAACCCCAATTACAAACACTGGTTGTTTATACAGCTTAAATTCAAGGGAAGTTTTATTCAAGCAGATTCGAACGCTTTAGCTAGGCACCTAGTGGCAAATCAATAGATGTGAGTTACTTTAGTCTTTTTCTATAGTAAACATCTGTCCGAGTGGTTGGTAAGAACTGGGTTTATCAATTTGAACGACATCAAGGTCTTGCGGTATAAACGGCTCTAACAAAGGTACAAACTGGTCAACATCACTAAAATTAGGGTCAAGCCACATATCAACCCACGAGCCATATTTGGGCATAATTAACGGCATAGATTTAGAGTGTATGTCGGCTAACTTTGGATGAGGTGGTTTTGTTACGACCGAAAATGAAGTAACAACTTCACCACTAACTTTATCCATCCATTGCCGAGATAAACCACCAAGCAATATGCCTTCACCATGTTCGCCAAACATATCATGGTATGAAACCGACTTACCTTTGCGTTCTGTCTCACCAAAGCCAGAGACAGGCACTATACAGCGTGATGTTCGGTATGCTTGATACCCAGCGCTATTTTTAACATTTAGTTTGTCATAGCGTGTATTAAAAGAAGTATATTTACTGCATTTTAGGCCAGAATCAGTCTGCTCTTGCAGTAACCACCACACTGCATTAGTAATACAGCGTGTTGAGCTTTGCATAACAATAGACGCAGTGCTACCTGCGCCTATAAACCGTTTAAACAACAAACTTTGATAACCAATGCCCAATAGTTCGCATAAGTCACTTACACCTTGATTATCTGTTACATTTAAACGGCCACACATTAGTTTACATTCTAAGTGATAATTTTTACTTATATTACCTCAACACGTTGATATTTTCATAAATTCTCATAACTGCACTAGAAAGTACCAATCTTCAATATTTACTGAACTCAGTCACTGACATCAACCCCGCGTTTTTTAAGTGAGCTGCAATAGCTTTAGGTGAACGTTGGCATCTATCCGCAATGTCGTAAATTGAAACACGTTTAGCATACATATTTTTGACATAACTCTGTTCCTTTTCTGACCATGGAAAATGTGATTTTGGGGGCCGCCCATTTCTTAAATTTTTAGACCGTTTTTCTACCTTCTGTTTTTTAGTTAGTGTCCTTGGCTTCTTAGCTTTTTTATTTTCCTTTTTCTGAGTTGCAAAAGTAAGGATATCTTGCTCGATGGATTTGAGTTGCTCAGTTTTGCGCTCAAATATAATGTCAAGCCGTTGTATTATTGCGCCTCTAGATCTCTTCATGGTGCGAGATAACTGTGACAGTGTCAGTTTCTCTTCTGTAACTAACCTAATTAATTCCTGTTCTTCTTTTTGAGTCCATTTTTTAAAACAGTTATTGCTCGCTAATTCAGTATCTCCGCTTCTTATAAGATAGTTATTAATCTGTCCTTGTTCGTTAAGTTTTTTATTAAAGGTTTGAGCTGTATCGTAATTTCTATGTTTCATAGTGGGTATCCAAAGTATGAAGTTGCCAGTATTTCTTAAAACTGTAAAAAATACTGGCCGTACTAGTTAAAAGTTTCCGCTTGTTGTTATTTAAAACAAACGTAAGTTTTGATGTCAGACCTTTAATCCGTGCTTATTAACTTATTCACGGCTTCGCACTTCTTAATAACTTTTTCGGTCGCTCTAAGCTTCCTGAACATAAATTGAACATCCTGCGCTGCTTCTTGCCATAGAAGCTTCCAGTTCATATTTTCCAGCAGATCGATTTTTATGGTATCCAGTTTCATCATTACTCTTCTTCGCTCAACTCGATCTCGACGCTGAAGATATGGCTTGATAGAATACCGAGTAATATAATCAACCTCCTCATAAGAAAAACCTAATGACCGAAGTTCTGCTGCGTCAAAAAACTCGATCCTTTTGGCTTCATTTGGAAACTTTTCAATTGACATTAAATCAATTAAGTTGTGATTCAACTTCTTAAATCTAAACTCAACCCTAGTGACACTGCCTTCGTGTGGATAAGATGGCATTTGTACTTTTTTGTTATAAATACAAAGCTGTAATGCGGACTCTTTTCCCCCAAAATAAAATGTTTCAGGCAAACCACTTGAATTGCTGAATACGCCAGATTTACGGCTCTTACTAAAATTAAACGATAAATCTTTGATGTCTTTTTTTAGATCCAATGCCCAATGAACCTTAGTCAACTTGACCTTAGATATGATTTCATAATATTGCCTATTTGGCATAATTTGGGATAACCACTGAGACACTTCAAACCACATCTTTCTGGTGTATGGAAGTCCCTTGAATTCTATTCGCATAAAAGATCTATATTTCGAACTAACCTGAACATAAAGGTGCGAATTTAAACCAAATGTTGGTTTACTCAGCAGCGGAATGCAAAAAGTCAGTGCATAACGGCGCCCATTTTTAACGATGATTCCTTGATTGGCTGATACTAAATTTTGACAATTTAATATGATTTGTTTCTCTGTAACTGGACATTTAGGGTTAAATGTAAATGCTAAACCATCAATGTGAGATGAAAGAAGAGTATTCATTTGTTGCTCCTGTAATAATGGGCTTAGCTTGACTTGGCCCATTAATAAATAGTTAACTGGTTAATATTGAATTAAAAGAAAATGCGGGATCGGCTCTTGCCCTTGTTTTTCTTCTGCAATATTCGAATAAGCTTATCTTTGCCCAGCATTGAAACTAAAATCTTCGCTAGTTCCTTCGGAACATTTTTATCTGGCAGTAAGCTATCAACAGTGCGCAATATGGTTAATTGCTCCTCATCAAGTTTTCCAGATAAATGAGCGTATTTTGTACTTGAAAAAGACTGTTGAATGGTCGAGTTACCTAATTTAGGCGGTCCATCATTGCACCTAGATCCACTATCAACAGCGTTAGTATTATCTTGCAGTCCTATATCTTCAAAATTAACACATACACCGTCTAAATCTGTTAGCGGTATTTCTTTTGCTTCTGTCGGTCTTTTAACCGAAGGAAATATTTTTGATATAGCAGCCTCAACGACATTTTTGGTGACTTCATTACGCTCAGGTTTTTCTGTTTCTAACTGACGCTGAAGTTCTTTCCAGATCACTCTATGCTGCTCTGGATGTTCTAGTTTAAAAAATGGTTCCAATGAGTTAACTGAATACATTCCACAATGGTCATAGTTACCAAAAATATTGTATAAAACCACACCTGCTCGGGCATATTTTAGTGCGGAGTCATACCCAACCGTTAACTCCTCATTAACATACATTTTGAAGTCTGGATAACCAAGTAAAGTATAGCTTTTGTACATATACACTTGACTTAGCAAACGAGTTTCAATCTGGAAGCTACGAGAAATCCAGTTTGTAGCTATCTCTACCTGCTCAACGGTAGAATCATTAGTTAGAGTAATTGGCTCCATAGCTTTAGACATATTATGTCTTTCCATCTTTAGTTCCTCAGTTGACAAACAACTTTTAAGATTAAAAATACTTCACAATTGATTTCGCAATAATTTCTCAACTATGAAAAAAAACAGTTAAAGTGCTACTGATAGTTATCAGTTGCCAAACTGTTCCTTATGTTTACAGTTTTTGTAATCATTTGTTTATTAATGAGTTTTTTATTGTTTTTTAGTTAATGTTCTAGAATACCCTTATTAGAGACACCTTTTTTAGATAACATTTTTCTATTTGTTTTTTTTTCAGAATCATATCGGAAACGCCCCTTTTTTAGTGCGTTTTTGGCCTTTAAATAGTTCGTTTAAGACATAAAAAACATGCGTTTAAGCCAAATAAGCAAAGACGTTTTTAACGCACAGAATTAATGATTTGGGGATTCAAAAATACATGTATTCGCGTTATATTTAGCTTGGTTTCATATCTAAAAAATACAAAACCAGACAATATTTAACAAAAATAAGGAGCTATCGGTGAGTAGGAAAACAAACAGAACTGGCGAGGAATGGTTAGAATATGGGGATATGCTTCTAACAAATTTATCTAAAAATGGCCATCCCAAACTTCAAGATGTAACGGAACTGTTAAATTCATATAAGTTAAAACAAGATGATAAAACTCTAGCCTCTTTAAATAACTTAAAAGATGAGCTTGATGAAGTCTGGAAAAAATGGCTGACACAGATCAGAAATCAGAAACATAAAAACAATAAAGCAAATTTAAGCATTGATAAACCACTAATTGTTGACTTGTGGTCGCAAATTATAGGTAACGATACCTACTTGAAAAAGCTTAGGGCAAAACATGAAAAATTGTGCGTAGGTGAGAATAACTTGATTGAATATTTAGAAGCTGGAAAATTTGGTACAAAAAAATTTGATGAGGCGGCACTTAAATCTTTAATCGAATTTCAACAACAAGAAATTCACGAGGCTGAAGCAAAATTCTCTCAACAACTTGAAATTGCAAATCAGATGATTCAATTGTGTAAAACATCTCTGGAAAAACGTAAATGTGTAGATAAGAATACAGTCAGAGGAGTTGATAAATTAAATCCAGAAGATGGGCTGAAAAGTAGCAGCGTGAGGGAAGTGACACATTTTTATGAAGGTATAATGCCAGCAGACAAGCAACATTTTCAAAATGAGATCAAACAAGTCTTAGACAAATGCGCCAAATATTTAGCAGAAAATAATACCCCATAAACTTTCTAAACTTTGTCAAAAAATGACCGTTGTTTAAGCGTCAAATCCTGATAGTCTGGTGCTGTAAAAAGTAACCAGACTTCTTCTAAAAAGTCGCACTCAAAACCCTCAAAACTCACTATCTCAAGGTCATATTCATGAACACGCTAACACCGTGCGCTGTCTATTTACAGCGCTTAGCGGCTAGTGGTCGTCGTTCTATGGCTGCACAGCTTAAACAAGTAGCTATACGACTAAACTGGACGCAAGATGTGTATGAGTGTGCGTTTCATACGCTTAACTATGCACAAATTGAAAGTATAAAAATTGCGATGGTTGGTGAAGGTAAATCATTCAATACGATTAACCATCTGCTATCTGCCATCAAATGCATTAATCGAGAAGCTTTTATTATGGGGCTGATCAACGAGCAAGCTTACTCAAAAATACAGGCAATTAAGCGTGTATCTGGCACAAAACGTAAATTTGAGCCACCGCCACAAGCTGAAGTAAAAAAGCTGTTATCTGCTATTGCGTTAGAAACTGATCCAATAGCGATTCGTAATGCGGCTATTTTTGCTGTTTTATGTGGTGCGGGACTCAGGCGCTCAGAAGTTTCAAACCTGTTAGTTGAGCATTTTTCTAGTGAACAAGCCACGTTATTAGTTGTTAAAGGCAAAGGTAATAAAGATAGGCAGCAACCGCTTGCTGATTGGGTGGTAAACGCTATCAATAAGTGGTTATTAGTGCGTTCAAACGCAAAAGGTTATCTGTTTTTTGGAATGGGTAACCAGATTACACCGCATCAGGGACTGAGCCCAAATACCATTTATTGGACGGTTCGAAAATACACTAAAACCATTTTAGATACTTTATATGCTCCGCATGATTTCAGACGGGTTTATATCACGCAGCTATTAAAGCAAAACGTTGATTTGGTCACGGTTTGTAAATTGGCAGGTCATGCCAGTGTTGCAACTACTCAAGTCTATGACTATCGCGACAGTGAAGTGGCGCGCGTTGCTGCTCAAAACCTATCGTTTGGAGAATTAGACAATGATTAAAAAGAAACCTGCTAAGCGGATAAGAGGTAGAAACTCGTATTTAGCCATGAGTTTTGAGTATTTACATAACCTGTGTTCATCTGAATTATGGACAAATGCGGTTTACGGCTATCTGTGCAAACACATTATTACCGGTCAATCCGCTCATGAAAAAGCGATTAGAAACTGTGAAAAACGGGAGCAAAGGCCACTATGCATTGAGTTCTTTGAAAACGGTAAGGCTTATTCGGCTGATTGTCATTCACTTGATAGCAATATTGATGCAGTTTGTGAGCATCTAAACTTGTCTGACTTAACCGCTCAGGCATTCAGATTATCGGCCATATTATCGACCACATCTGCGTTTAGTACGCTATTGGATGGTATTAGCTATGAAACGAGTTGTAGTAACTTTTCGATTTATAGCGTGCTGTTAGATGAACCTGAGTTTGAAGTACAACAAGCCTTTATCGAATTATCTAAGATGGGATTATTGGCACAAAGCAAAGCTGAGTTTGACCGAACCTGCATTGAATTGTCAGATGCAATTCGAAATAAGTTAATAACATCTCGGCTAGAAAACAAAGATGATTTCATTCAAGGCATGGTTAAACAATCTGAACCAGCAAAACTTAAATTAGCGGATTATGAAGAGGCGTTTGCACAAGACATTGCCAGCTATATGCATATTCAGTCTTTAGCAGGTGAAATTGGCGTCAATATTTTACTGCATGGTCAGGTCGGTGTTGGTAAAACGGAATTAGCCCGATTAATCGCCCAACAAGCAGAGTGTGCCTTATATGAAGTATTACCAATCAGTGAAGCTGAAGAACTGGACGAATTTGATGCGTCAGGCTCAAGTGGTAAAGCCAGAGCCAACCAATTAAAGCTGATTAACTATCTGTTTAAATCAACCCATGACTGCATGTTGGTCATAGATGAATGTGAAGACTTATTTGTTTCTACTTTTAATCAGCGACTATCTAAAGAAGAAATACACCAGATATTAGCCACTAATGTTAGACCCTGTATTTGGATTACGAACCATGTGGATTGTATACCTGAAAGTGCGCTAAGACGCTTTAAGCTGGTCTATCAACTGCCGAACTTGAGTAAAAAAGCCAAGCTAAATCTAGTTGATAATACATTCAGAGGGTTATCCGTCAGTCCTGTATTTAAGAAAAAACTGGCTGGTTTAGCTAACTTATCACCAGCCGTTTTAACCAGTGTCTCGCAAGTGACTAAATCATTGGGTTATAAACAACAAGAAGCCGAGCGATTATGTGACACCTTAGTTGATGAATATCTAATTGCTGCGGGTCATAAAAACCAAGGGGCACAATATCAGGCTGAGCTTGCGTTTGATATGAATATGGTTAACTTAAAAGGGTTACCAGACACACTCAAAACCCTCAAAACAAGTATGGAGCAGTTGCCAAACATACGAGTATTAATGCATGGACCTGCGGGTACTGGCAAAACCAGCTTTGTGCATTATCTAGCTGATGAATATGATTTTAGCCTACAACACGTTAGATGCTCTGATGTGCTGGATAAGTTTGTGGGTGGCAGTGAACAGAATGTGGCGCGAATATTCGAGCAAGCAATGGATACAGAATCGATTATCTTACTCGATGAAGTTGATAGCTTATTAATGTGCCGACAAAGCTTAGACCGAAGTCATGAAGTGCAGTTGGTGAACGAGTTATTAACCCAAGTGGAATGTTTTAAATACCCATTATTTGCCGCCACTAATTATTACGAGCGATTGGATAAAGCGGTACTGAGACGATTTGATTACAAACTATTACTGGATTACTTAACCCAAAACCAAGTGATCAGCTTATTCAAAAAAGTCTGTGGTATAAAGAAGTTAAACGATAAGACACTTAATCAACTCGCACTTTTTAACCGATTAACACCTGGCGATTTTGCAATTATTGAGCGCCGTAAACAACTACATCCCGACCAATTTTCAATAGAAGCTGCAATTGCCATTCTGGCGCAAGAGCAATCATTAAAACAAAGCAAACCGACTATCGGTTTTATTAACTAACATACCCTAACGGAGTAACCCCATGAATATTCGTATTAATCACGAAGGCTTAGCTGTACCTGTTTCAAAATCAATTTGTGACTTGTTTATCAGCGTCATTCCAACAGAGCAACTAACCGAATCGGTTAACGCAATCACGATTAACTTTAGAGACCCAACTTACAGTGCTGAGCGTGGTGGATACCACCCTGTAGAAGTGAGGTTGGAGCGAATTATGGAATCCAAAGCTGATTTTTCCATTTGTTATATCACAGACTTTTGTTATGTCGGCAGACCACCTTTTACTGAATTAGCGAAAGACATCGATTTTGATTTCAAGTGCGGTATTGCTCAACTGCAACACATGAAGCCATTTGCTATTGAGAAAAGCAGCGAACTTTATGTCATTTGGGAGCAAAACTTTTTGCATTACGCCAAAGACCTCAAGGTATTTACCACCACTGTTGAATTGTCATCACATTAACCAACACCTGTAATTAACCAAACCTATAGAGGATATTACTATGTCTCAATCATTATTAAGTTCATTAAATTTAACCCAGCGCCCTAAAACTACAAACAAACCATCAGTTGCGAAGGAGAAAAACCAATTGTTGCGTAGCCTTTCTATTCAATTGGAAATGGCGCAACACTTAGTCGCAGGTAAAGAATTTATAATATATCGGGAAAAAGACGTTAAAGACCCTAAAACAGGTGAAATGAAAAAGGTTAAAGTAAAAAGAACCTTTAAACCTTGGTATTACGAACGTCAGGGTTGTTATTTCTTTGATGTTAACTTTAAAGGTAAACCACTGCCTATTGCTGGACGAAAATCAACAATTGAAGTTGGAGATAAGAACAATCTACCAAAAGTAATAGAAACGTTAATTCAGGCTTTAGAGCAAGGTGAGTTAGATAAAGCGCTATTAGCAAACAGGAAAATGTTAGAGAAAGAAAAGCAGGCTGATTTAGATAAGAGAAAAGCTAAAGAATAGAAATAAGGTAAGTAAATCAAGGTTTTAAAGTGGTACCGGTGGGCGGACTTGAACCGCCACGCCCGAGGGCAACGGATTTTGAATCCGTCGTGTATACCAATTTCACCACACCGGCACTATAAAACCAAATTGTCTTGCTTTAAAAACTTTGCAAATCTTTGCAAGAAAAAAGTAAGTGTTTACTTACTCTTCACTCAGTGTTTTGTCTACCTGCATATTAAAAAACTAGCTAGACACTATGTGTTTTGAATCCGTCATGTCTACCAATTCCATCACACTGGCACATATGGGAATTAACTCGTGAAGAGGCCTCGCATTATACAAAGGCGAACCAGCCGCGCAAGTGTTTTTTTATAAATATCAATTAAATGTTCAATATTTGTGCAACCAACTGGCTACTGCTAGGATTTCCGGTCTAAATTACGTATTATTCACCCGCTTTTAAAACACGAGATAGCATATGGCAATAGATTCACCGAATTTAAATACCCAGCCCCATCCAAGGGCCGGATTTTTGCGTCGTTTTGGCGCTTGGGTCTATGATTTTTTAATCGTAGTTGCAATTTTATTGCTAGCCACTCTAATTGCGTTAGCAGTTCAGGCCGGCGCGATTGAATTAGGCATGCTAAATCTAGCTGAGGGTTTAGACCCTTCAGAAAATTTAAGAACCAGCTTATTCTTTCAAGCTTATCTTGTGTTTTGTTTATTTGGCTTTTTCATCTGGTTTTGGCGTCGCGGCGGTCAAACTGCCGGAATGAAGACTTGGCGGATAAAAATACAAAGCCTTAACGGTCAAAGACTTAGTCGGAGACAATGCATTATTAGGTTACTCACATGTCTTCTGGGTGTCGGCAATATTTTCATTTTATGGCCAGGCACTAAAAAGCGCAGCTTGCAAGATCTTTGCTCAAAAAGCGAAGTTATAGTGCTTAGCAAAGAAGAAAACAAGCATGTCAACTGGAAAGGCTATATGTAGTGTATATATCCTGAATGCATAAAATAAACCTTCTAAAAACGATTTACTTACAGTATCTTAGCAAATTATCTGCGCATAATATGAATAACAAATCTATAACGGATTGTTAATTTGTATTATATATGATAATTTACGTCCGACTTTGACTACAGATAATTTTGTGTATCTCAGGCTCAGTGAATTGACCTATTTCAATGATTTTCCCTGCTCTGAAGTACTCAAATAATATAATAATTGACAATCACAACACGAGGTTCTGCCTTTTATGGAAATAGCAACCATAGATATAGCGATTTTCGCTGTATATATAGTTTTTATTGTTGGCTTGGCTTCTTGGGTTTCCCGAGAAAAACCGGGTCATGAAAAAGACTCATCAGACTACTTCTTAGCAAGTAAAGCTCTCCCTTGGTGGGCTGTTGGTGGTTCATTAATCGCTTCAAATATTTCAGCCGAGCAAATTGTTGGTATGACAGGTGCTGGCTATGATGTTGGTTTAGCCATTTCAGCTTATGAGCTGATCGCTGCCGCGTCATTAATCATTATTGCGAAATGGATTTTACCAATTTATTTACGCCACAATATTTACACCATGCCGCAGTTCTTAGAAGAGCGCTACAATACAAACGTTAGAACTGTATTAGCGATATTCTGGTTAGGCATTTATATCTTTGTAAACTTAACCTCAGTATTATGGTTAGGTGCGCTAGCAATGAATACAGTCGCAGATGTAAACATCATGTACGGCTTGATTTTCCTCGGCGTATTATCAATGGCTTATTCACTATATGGTGGTTTAAAAGCAGTTGCATTGACCGATATTGTTCAGGTGGTTTTATTGGTTCTAGGTGGTATTGTCACCCTGTATGTATCTTTAGAAGCAATCGGTATTCAATTTGTTGATGAAAGCGCAGGCTTCGGTGAAGGCGCAGCTTACCTGTTTGAACATTCACGTGATAAGTTTGACTTAATCTTTGATGAAAACCAGCATGGTTATGAGCAGTTACCTGGCATCTGGATGCTATTAGGTGGTCAGTGGATCGTAAACATGGCTTACTGGGGTTTCAACCAATATATTATTCAACGTGCACTGGCAGCAAAAAGCTTACACGAAGCACAAAAAGGTATTTGTTTTGCGGCTTACGTTAAATTATTCATGCCTATCATTGTGGTTATCCCAGGTATTGCAGCAGCGCTACTTTACCCAGACCTTGCAAAAGTTGATCAGGCGTACCCTGAATTGCTTAAGCTGGTACCGGATGGTTTCCGTGGCCTAGCGTTTGCCGCATTAGTAGCTGCAATCGTTTCATCACTAGCCTCTATGTGTAACAGTATCTCAACTATCTTTACCATGGATATCTATAGCCACTTTAAGAAGGGCTTATCTGAGCATCAATTAGTAAAAGTGGGCCGAATTACAACTTTAGTTGCATTAGTGATTGCAATGTTAACGGCTCAACCATTATTAGGTAACTTTGAGGGTGCATTCGCGTTCATTCAGGAATTCACTGGCTTCTTTACTCCGGGCATCTTAATTATCTTCTTATTAGGTATGTTCTGGAAGAAAGCAAATGTAAATTCAGCCTTGGTTGCAGCAATCGGTTCATTTGTCCTGTCAATCCTGTTCAAATGGTTCGCAGGCGATGTACCATTCCTGAATCGTATGGCATTGATTTTCTTAATCTGTCTGGCAGTTTCTGTTCTGGTTACTTACCTGACCGGCGGCGGTAAAGACGATCCTAAGGCGATTGATGTTAAAGAAATCGATACAACAACCACTGCTAGCTTCAAAGTAAATGCTGTAGCTGTATTCGTTATTCTGATTGGTTTATACACAGCGTTGAACTTCTAAACGCGTCAGATAAATCAAGCTTGTTTAAAAGCCAGTTGTTTATGCAGCTGGCTTTTTTATTTGTATAGCGATATGGACAAGTATTATTCAGCGAAAATAACGGCGCGACAGGCCGGCAAAAATTAAATAAGGGGATGACCGAAATTAATAATTAACAAGATTCGGTTTAAAGCCTTTTGTATTAATTTGAACTTCAAACAAACTACCAGCCATAACAGAACTGTCTTTAATTGCCGCGCTGGTGACAAAAAGCCTGTCCAACTCTTCACCTGCAAAAGTTAGGCTTGTGGGGCATTTTACCGGTAATTCTATAAATTGAATTTGCTGACCCTCCGGAGAAAACTGAGAAATCCCACCTCCACTCCAGTGCGCAATCCAAATATGATCATTTTCATCAACAGTCATCCCGTCCGGGAAACCAGCATATTGATTAAAGTCGATAAAAACCTGTTTATTAGTCAGCGCGCCATTTAAACTGACATCGAAACAATAGACTTTTTTATTACCGGTATCGTTATGATAAAGGCGGCTGCCATCGGTTGAAAATGCGGGACCGTTAGTGACCAGATAACCTTGATCAACTAGTTCAAGCCTACCTTCAAAATAAAGGTACAAGTTGCCGTCAGGCCGCGCTTCGTGATTATCCATAGTGCCAAACCACAACCGCCCTTTTGCATCTACTTTCGCATCGTTATACCGCATATTGGCTTGCTTCAAAGGCGCAAGAAGCTGCGTCACTTTATTAAATTGGCAATCCAATAACCAGATACCGGATTCAAATGCAGCAACAAATTGATTTTTATGGGTCGGTTGAAGCCAGTATATTTCTTCATTAAAGGCTAGTGTACGAATACTGGAATTTGACAGGCAATAAGCATGGAGCGCTTTACCGAATATATCCACCCAAAGAACTGAATTTAACCAGTCAACCCAAAGCGGACTCTCGCCTAGTAAAGCCCCCGGTGGCGAGCAGGAAGAAATTGAATCTTTATGCAAATTTATACTAAACCACCATCAACTATCAGAGTTTGCGCGGAAATCATTGCACTATCATCTGCAGATAAAAACATCACCATGTTGGCAATATCCTGAGCGTCTAACTCCTCTTTAAGACACTGGTTTTCTCTAATCCACTTCTGGGTACTTTCATCTACCCAGTTAGACAGCTGCCTTTGTGTCATTACCCAACCCGGGACTAAAGTATTCACTCTGATGCCGTGCTTTCCAAAATCATAAGCCAAATCCCGGGTTAACCCCATCATTGCAGCTTTACAGGAAGAATAAGCCGACATACCACCTTGTTTAATCATCCAACAGACAGAGCCAAAGTTAATAATAGAGCCTTGACCTTGAGCCTGCATTTGCGGCATGACCGCCTGTGCGGCAAAAAATGACGGTCGTAAATTGATTGCAATGCTATCATCCCAAGCTTCAGTCGTCAGGCTGGTTGCTGAATGGCGATTATCATTGGCCGCATTATTCACAAGGACACTAATATTGCCCAGTTCAGTTTTAACCTGTTCAATAGCGCTCTTTAACGCTTCAATATCCCGGATATCACATTGTAAAAATAGAGGCGGATTCTGATACTCATTTGCCAACCGCTTAACCAATGCCCGGCTTTCTTCCGCTTTAATGTCGACAAATGCAACTTTAGCGCCCTGACGACAAAACTCAGCAACAATCTTTTCGCCTATACCTGAGCCGCCACCCGTTACGAGCACAACTCTGTCCTGTAGACTAGGATAAACTGCCAGCTTTCTATTCATAAAGAGTCTTTACCGTGATTTTAGGGATAAATTAAGTCGCTATATTTTAGTAATGCGGATTAAACGCAATCTACCATCATTTTGCAAGTGGTAGCGAAAAATAAAGCACTCAATAAAAATATCACTCACCATCTTATAGGTTTAAGAAAAAATATCTATTATTTAACTATTTCAATTTGTTTTTATTCCATCGAATCAGATTGTTTGATAAGCTAGATGTTAAAATTATATTATAAATAATTTTTATGATGATTAACTGACATCTGACTTTTAATCCAGTATATCAATAAATATGTCATAAATTTGGTTAGGTACACTATATGTTTCAATTTGAAGGCAATCTTAACCTGTCTCAGCGTATGACGCATGAGTTAGGTAAAGCTATTGTTCGTGGGGAATACAAAGAAGTTGGCGGATTACCAACTGAAGCTGAACTATGCGACGAATTCGGTATTAGCAGAAGTGCAATGCGCGAAGCTGTAAAAATGTTATCAGCGAAAGGCTTAATTACATCCCGCCCGCGCCAGGGAATTCGGGTATTACCTGAAGACCAATGGAACATATTCGATTCAGATGTTTTAAAATGGATTTTGGAAAGTAACCCATCACTTGATCTGCTCAAAGAATTCCTACAAATGCGCATGGCAATTGAACCGGAGGCAGCTTCACTAGCTGCAAGCAATGCACACCCGGAAGATATTGATGCCATCAAAAAAGCGATTGATCGTATGGTTGCCGCCAAAAATGGCCTTGATGATCCGCTTCAGTCTGATATCGCGTTTCATATCAGTATATTATATGCCAGCAGAAACCGCTTTTTTATTCAGTTACGGGAATTTGTTCAAACAGCACTGAATGTCAGTATTCGCCACACCAACCAACTTAAAGGCATTACAGTGGGTGATATTGAAGATCATTCAGCAGTATATTACGCGATAAAAGAAGGTGACCCGGTAAAAGCCAAATCAGCTGTTAACCATATGATTGAAGAAGCTCAAGGGTTAATTGAATCCGCGTTAAAAGCCGGACAGGAATAAACCATCTCGGGCTAACACGTATCAACTCGGTTAATTAAAAAACAGTTCAACCTCATTAAACAAAAAAGCCGGCAATTGCCGGCTTTTTTAATTCATCAAACTCATCTAAAAGTGATTAGATGCCTTGAGACAACGCATAATATGCAGCGTTTTGACGTAATTCGTTTTTGAATTGACGGATACGAGTATCTTCATCAATAACCGTTAACTCAACGCCTGCCATTTCAGCATAATCAGCAATAATGTCTGTAGAAACAGCTTGGCTGTACGCTGAGTGGTGAGCACCACCGGCATGGATCCAAGCAGCAGCTGCAACCGCTAGATTCGGCTTAGGTTCCCAAAGTGCAGACGCTACAGGCAGATTAGGTGTATCAGCAGGCGGTGTAACAGCTTCAACTTCGTTAACCACGATGCGGAAACGGTTGCCCATATCGATTGGAGATACGTTAATTGCAGGACCCGCTGCGCCTTTGAACAATAAACGTGCTACATCACAACGCATACCGATTGTATGCAAGTGAACGTCTAATACCGGCTTTTCAGCAGCAATAGAAGGACAAACTTCTAACATGTGTGCGCCTAAAACTTGATCTTTTGCACCAAAGTTATAAGTGTAGTCTTCCATAAATGAAGTACCACCGTCACGACCAGCACCCATCACTTTCATGATGCGAACCATAGCAGCTGTTTTCCAGTCGCCTTCACCGCCGTAACCAAAACCTTTAGCCATTAAGCGCTGTGTTGCAAGGCCTGGTAAACCGGTTAAACCAGTTAAGTTTTCAAAACAGTTAGTGAATGCACCAAAACCGCCTTCAGTTAAGAATTTTTCCATGCCTAACTCTAAACGAGCTTCGTTTTTCAGCATGTTTAATTTGTATTCATCTTTAAATACGTCATCAGAAATAACATATTCATTTGCATATACATCTAACTGAGCATTTACGTCTTCATCTGATATTTGATCAACTACTTTAGCTAAATCACCTAAGCCATAAGCGTGAACTTCATAACCGAATTGGATTTGAGCAGCAACTTTATCACCTTCAGTTACAGCAACTTGACGCATGTTGTCACCGAAACGAGCTACTTTTAAGTTTTGGCTCTCGTTCCAACCAGCAGCAGCACGACACCAGTCGTCAACCTGAGTTTGAACATCTTTCTGTGCCCAGTGACCCACAACCACTTTACGCTCTTTACGCATGCGAGTTGCAATAAAACCAAACTCACGACAGCCATGTGCACTTTGGTGAGTGTTCATGTAGTTCATGTCAATATCGCTCCAAGGAAGCGCAGCATTGAACTGAGTGTGTAAATGCATGAATGGCTTTTTAAGCTCATTTAAGCCAGCAATCCACATTTTTGCCGGAGAAAAAGTGTGCATCCATAAAATAACACCAACACAGTTTGGAGCTACATTAGCTTCCTGACATACCGCATGAATTTCTTCCGGAGATTTAACAGTTGGTTTGCACACTACATTCATGCCGATTTCAGCTGATGCGTTAAAACCACTTACAATTTCTTCACTGTCTTTAGCAACTTGCTCTAATACTTTTGGTCCATAAAGGTGCTGAGAACCTGTAACAAACCAAACTTCTTTTTGACCGAATACGCTCATAATATCGCTCTCTTAATTAACTGGTTAAACTTATTTAGCTAATAGTGTTTGTCACTAATGCTATTTTTGCCCGTAGTAAGCATCTTTACCGTGCTTACGTAAATAGTGCTTATCGACTAAACCTTGTTTTAGCGGGGCAATGCCTGGCGCCAGTGTTTTAGTTAAATAAGCCATTTTTGCAATTTCTTCTAATAAAACTGCATGATAAACCGATTTAGCTGCATCTTTACCCCAAGTAAATGGTGCATGTCCTGCAACAATAATCATTGGCGATTCGTTTGGATCACGATCCTGGAAACAATCTACAATTTGAGCACCTGTTTCGTCTTCGTAATCACCTTTGATACGTTCATCAGACATAACCGGTGCACATGGAATTTCACCATATACATAATCTGCCTGTGTGGTACCTAAACAAGGGATTGCAATTTGCGCTTGTGCCCAAGCCGTTGCGTACGTTGAGTGAGTATGAGTCACACCACCAATGTTTTCCCAAGTACGGTACAAATAAGTATGCGTTTTAGTGTCTGAAGACGGATTTAATTTGCCTTCAACAATATTATTTTCCAAATCAACAATAACAATATCGTCAGCTTTCAAATCTTCATAAGGCACGCCGCTTGGCTTAATTGCCACAACGCCTTTTTGGCGATCAATTTGTGAAACATTACCGAATGTGTAGGTAACCAGATCTCTTTTATCCAGTTCCATATTCGCTTCATAAACTTCGCGTTTTAACTCTGTATAGCTCATTATTTTTTAGCTCCGTCAACATAAGCGCCTAAGGCTTTATAATTTTCATATAGCGCATCAAACTTGGCTACGTTTTCTGGGTTTGGCTGGTAAGTTTTACATACCGGAGAAGCCATCACTTCTTGCGCAGCTGATACATTTGGATAAACACCTGCAGCAACAGCAGCAAAAATTGCCGCACCTAACGCACAGCTTTGCTCACTTTCTAATACATCAATTGGGCTATTCCAAACGTCTGCACATGTTTGCATAACAAAATCAGACTTTTTAGAAATACCGCCAATAGTCACAACTGAATCAATGCGTACACCTTCATCTTTAAAGCGTTCAATAATGGCACGTGAACCAAATGCAGTTGCTTCAACTAATGCACGATAAATTTGAGGTGCTTGGCTACCCATTTTTAAACCCGTAATAGCCATAGCAACCGTTTGGTCTGCATCCGGCGTACGACGACCATTTACCCAGTCTAGCGCTGTCACACCTGATTGGCCAACTGGTAATTTTGCAGCCTCTTCGCCTAACTTAAATAAAGTTTTGTCTTCAATTTCTTCAGCTAACTTAGCTTTAGTTTCAGCATCTAACAGCTCTGATGCTTCAATATTTTGTAACGGCCAGTTAATTAAACGGCGGAACCAAGCGTATAAGTCACCAAATGCTGACTGACCCGCTTCTAAACCCACTAAACCGGGAATAACAGAACCATCTACCTGACCACAAATACCTTTGATACAGTTGTCACCAATTTCTTCATAAGTCGCTACTGTAATATCACAAGTAGATGTACCCATAACTTTGGTTAAAACGCCTGGCTTGATGTTTGCGCCGACTGCGCCCATATGACAGTCAAATGCACTGAAAGTCACCACTATACCTTCAGGTAAACCTAATTTGTCAGCCCATTCAGCAGTTAATTGACCACAAGACTGATCAGCTGTAAACGTCTCTGCCGGTAACTTGTCACGTAAACCGTCTAATAAAGGATCTATACCTGTGAAAAATTCATTTGGTGGATAACCGCCCCAGCTTTCATGCCACATTTGCTTATGACCTGCAGCACAACGGCTTGCACGGAATTTTTCAGGGTGAGTCGTACCAGTAATAACAGCAGACATCCAATCACAATGCTCTACCCAGCTATAAGCAGCATCTGCTACGGCTTTGTCTTCACGTAATACGTGTAAAGCTTTTGCCCAGAACCATTCAGATGAATAAATCCCACCTTCGTATTTCAAGTAGTTTTCTGATGCATTATTTGCAGCTTCAGTAATTTGCTGAGCCTCTAAAATCGCAGTATGGTCTTTCCATAATACAAACATCGCATTTGGGTTTTCAGCGAATTCAGGTTTTAACGCTAGTGCAACCCCGTCTTTATCTACTGCAACAGGCGTTGAACCAGTGGTGTCAAAACTTACACCAACAACTTGTTGAGCTGCACCTTCTGGTGCCAACTTCCATAAACCTTGAATAACTTGTTCTAAACTCTCAAGGTAGTCTAGTGGATGTTGTCTGAACTGATCTTGAGCAGGTTCACAATATAAGCCCTGCTTCCATCTTGGGTAATAAACTACATTTGTCGCTACTTCCTGACCTGTTTGAGTATCGACTAAAAGCGCTCGAACTGAGTCAGAACCGTAATCCAACCCCAAAGCATAAGATGTCATAAAACCACCGTGTTGATTTGTATTATTAAAATATAAAACTGATTTAACAATTATAAATAACCAAAGATTGAATGTATAGCATTTATAATATAATTAAACCAAATAAAAAGTATTACATATTAAAATTGTTAATGTAGCTTTACAATAAAACTCAATTTAAGCAACAATTTAATTTGTGTATAAATGAGCCTAGATAAATATTTTTAATATTCAAGTCAACCCACCTATCACCAATCTGGTCTGGAATTTGCTGTGACTAATTTATCTATATAAAAGGACGTCAATACGTCAAAAATCTAACTATGTATAAAAAACTACTGCTTCTGATTACCGCTGCCTGGCTGTCGCTTTCATTGCAAGCCGAAGAACTTAAAGTTGTTCAAATTTATGAACAGGAAGAGTTACTTGCATGGATAAAACAAAACACACACCTTAACAGAGTCGTTGAAGACAGGTGTCAACTGGTTCAGGACATAGAAGCCAGAGCCAAAATAGTCAAAATTCCAGCTTATCAGTTTTTATGGGGCGATATGCTCGCATGGGGAGTCTGTGTCGATAAAAATGCGGAGTTAGGTTTGTACTACATTGAACAAGCTGCACACCAGGGTTTACCGGAAGGCCTTGAACAACTCGGACGCTATTATGCGAAAGGCATTTTGGTTCAACAGGATAACAAACGTGCCATCAACTATTTAAGAGAAGCCTCGGCTATGGGCAGTGTAAAAGCCAGAGTACAATTTGCCGAATATCTGGTGCAAGGTTTGGGTAGCCCGCTAGACTTTGAAGAGGCCTATCACTGGTTACACAATAGTATTATTGCCGATCCAAAAATGCACGCCAGAGCAAAGGCTGCCCTCGCCAAACTGGCCAAAAAAATGCCAAAGCGTCTGGTAGATAAAGCAAAAAGGCCACTTGACTAATGCAAAGCACAGGGTGAAATCATACTTGAATAATTTTTAGACAAACATTAAAAATCGAGCTTTAATTTTCGCAAAAACGCTGCAAGCACATCCCTGTGAGCTTGGATTTTTCGTCCTGAAAAATACATTTTGACTGCATGGATGCAGTTACTTAGGATTTATCTGGAACAAAATCCTGTGCTCTAAATTATAGCTCTAGATAGTGTAAATCACTCTAATGAGTGAACTTTGAAGAAGTATGATCTTGCCCTGATGCAAAGCAAATTTAGCTGTATTAGCTCACTAAATTTTGTATAGTGCCTGTATCTAAATAAACACTATTCAGTAAAGTATGTACAAAAAACACTTAGGATTTATATTAAATTTAACGGCCATTACTTTTTTTGTGCCTGGCATTATCTTACCCATGATATCGCTGAATATGGAAATGAAAGCAAACATGGCTCAATCAGCACTCTCCTCAACCTTGGTTGATAAAGAGCTATCTATTCTCGCGACTGTGAATGATCTCTGGCAGGATGACAGGCTATTAGTCGCTTCCCTAATCTTCTTTTTTTCTGTCTGTGTGCCTGTTTTGAAAACCACCCTACTCTGTTTTACCTACTTTATTAAGCACTTGGAGATAGAGCAGAAAGTTTTGGGTTGGCTGAACGCGATCGGTAAATGGTCGATGGCAGATGTATTTGTTGTTGCAATATTTTTAGCTATATTGTCAACCAATCATGCCGAAACGACCAATAACCAGAGTTTTGCCCTCTTTGGTTTTAAACTAGAGTTACTGATAAGCAGTCAAACACTGTCTGCCGCGGGTCAGGGGTTTTATTATTTTACAGCCTATTGTTTACTCTCTTTGTTAGGCACTCATCTTGCGCAGGCAGGTTTGAAAGCACACCAACTAAAAATGCAGTCGTCAACCTAAATCTAACTCTAAATGAGAATGATTAATAAAATCAAGCCTTTGAATTTAAAGGTTTTTTTGCAAATTATTAAATCCTCAACTATACTGCTTGCATATTTTATATTTACTTAACTCTCATGTTGAGGTGAGGCCATGAAAGGCGATAAACAAGTCATTGAATATCTTAATAAAGTTTTAACTGCAGAGCTGACTTCCATTAATCAGTATTTTCTACATGCAAGAATGTTTAAAAACTGGGGTTTGCACAAGTTAAATGAAGTCGACTATAAGAAGTCAATCAAAGATATGAAACAAGCAGATGATCTGATTGAGCGTATTTTACTGCTTGAAGGGTTACCAAACCTGCAAAGATTAGGTTCTCTGAGAATTGGTGAAGATACTCAGGAAATGCTGGGCTGTGATCTGGCTTTTCAACAAGAGCAACTGCCGCTTTTAAAAGAGGCGATTGTTTGTTGTGAACAACATCAGGATTTTGTCAGCCGTGAACTGCTTGAAGAAATTCTGGAATATGAAGAGTCTCATGTAGATTGGCTTGAAACTCAACAATATCAAATTGATAACTTGGGTATTGAAAAATACTTGCAAGCTCAACTATAAACGGAGGCTATTATGCAAGGTCAAAAAATAGTAATTGATGCATTAAACAAGCTACTGGCAAACGAGCTTGCGGCAATGGACCAATACTTTATTCACTCTGAAATGTATGCTGACTGGGGATTAACCAAGTTATATGAGCGTATCAGTCATGAGTTTGATGATGAGAAAGGTCATGCAAAAAAACTCATTGAGCGTATTTTGTTTTTGGAAGGTACGCCTGACATGACAAAACGCGATGGCATAGTCGTTGGAACGGATGTCCCATCCATGCTCGAAAGTGACCTGAGAGTAGAATATGCGGTCGCTAATTTATTAAAAGAAACCATCAGCTTGTGTGAGAAAGAGCAAGACTATGTGTCTAGAGATATGCTGGTTACTTTGCTGGACGATACCGAAGTTGATCATGCGTACTGGCTAGAGCAACAACTTAGATTGATAAAAATGCTTGGACTACCAAATTATCTGCAATCTCAAATGTCATAATTTCTGGCCAGTTTCAAGAAGCGATAAAAAAACCGATGTTTTCATCGGTTTTTTTATGTGAATAATCCAAGCTGATTAAAGGCTTAAAGATTGCCCCGAATGACTTTAAAAATATCAATAAATGACGGTGCTTTCATCACGCTGATAGATAATTTTAATTTACGGGCAATATCGCTGGCAGAGATTAAACCTCGAATGTGATGCAAAGTAGAATCAACAACCAGACAATGCTGCACGCCATTTTGTTGTAGTGTATCCACCAAATTAGCGATATTGGCTTTGGACACATCTTCATAATCCAGTGCTTTAATCACACTTCTCGGAGTCATTAAATCAGCAACGGTCAGCTCGCTTCGCTGGTAACCATTAGCGACTAATTTAACGATATTCTGAGAGGCGATATCTTCAAAACTAATCAGACCAACAAACTCTTTGTTATCATCCACGACAAGTTTCATTTTTACATGTGAACGTAACATTTCTTTTTCGGCTTCCACAGCCAGCGTGTTTTTATCTATCATCAACGGACGGTGTTTTTTAAAGTCCGTAAAAATGTCCAGTGCTGATGATTTTAAAGTGACTTCTTGAAACTCTTCTGGTTGAACTAAATGATCAACTTTATCAATTGAATGTAAGGCTAAGGTTTTCATAACAAACTCCAAATATTTGAGAAAAAATAATGAATATAAGATGTTATGAAAATAAAGGCGGCGCTCTGATTGGTTGGCTATCGGTTTGTGTAACGAACAGCTGATGTGTTAACTGACAAACAGTTTCAAAGCAGCGGCTATCAGGAATAATTAAGCTCAGACTTAAAATATAAGGATTGTCGTCATCACTACCTAAGTCAGGGTTTACAAGTTCAGCTGACTCAATAATCACCACTTGCTGCTGCTCAACAGGTACTACAGATTGTTCTGAGTTGCCATCAAAAGCAAGACTCAAGCTTAAAATGAGACTGAATAATGCAACAAACTTAACCATTCAGAACAACCTTAATACCACTGAATCAAATTAGATATATTTGATTTGACAATTAAACTATAGATCAGTTTCAATTTTAAAAAAAGGACTTATTTCACGTTTAATACTTTTGAAAAGCGCATTTAGTTTATATTTGTTTCTGTACCAGACAAGATTTGATATTTTTCATCAATCAAATCAATTGTTTTTAATTTATGGGTATTTTGATACCAGTTATTAGCGACATCAAAATCTTTAGAAAATAAATAATCAATACACTGACTGACAACTTGAATATCGTTTTGCTGTTCTAACATCCAGGATTCGAGCAAGCCCTTATGATGTTCAGCCAGCGCCTGACATATAGCCAACTTAACCGGACGACTCATTTCCCCATCAAACCAGACGTCTAACTGTGGTTGCGCCTGTGAATCAAAATGCAGAGTAAAACGTTCCAGAAAGTCAGTTTGGATTTGAGTTAGTTTACCGCCCTGATACCGTGAAAAAGCCTTGTCAAACAACTGTTCCGGATTATTCCCAATCCACTCGGTTAAATAATTAAAATAGGCTTCGTCCGAATTAGAATCTTTTAGCTTTAACAACCTTTGCCATGCGTAGAGTTTTGGCATACCTTCCGCGAGGCGCTCGGCAATATACCTGTCACTGTTGTTACCTTCATGACTGCTGCTCGCATTACTGTTGGCGGAATTCGTTACTTTGTCTTTTTTGGGCTCTTCAACAAACCAAGGTTGAATAATTCGGTATGATACATAGAAAAAAACCAAAGCAAATAAGATGGTATTTCCTCTCGGCATTTACTTAATCCTTATTTATTTTTGTAAATACTGAATATTTACAATAGATTAAGAATAGGCAGATGACAATTAAATTTTACAAAAAGAAACTATTTTTCGTTTTTTAACTTTAACTTAGCTTGCTGCCACAAAGCTTCCATTTGCACCAGAGTCATCTCTTCCAGTTGCGTGTTTTGTTGCTCAGCCAGTTGTTCAACTAACCTGAAGCGGGTTTCAAATTTTTTATTGGCTGCACGTAATGTAGATTCAGGATCAAGCTTTAAATGACGATTTACATTGACCAAAGCAAACATCAAATCGCCTAATTCTTCACTCGCTTTCTCTTGGCTAACTTGTGTTGCATTTAACTCAGCCTCTAACTCTACTATTTCTTCTTTCACCTTTTCAATCGCACCGGAAACGCTCGGCCAATCAAAACCAACATTGACACACCGCTTTTGCAGTTTTTTTGCTCGGGTTAGTGCCGGTAAGGCGTTAGGCACATTATCAAATATGCTTTGAGTATTACCATCTTGCGCTTTAGCTGCTCGTTCTTTGGCTTTTTCAGCTTCCCAGTTTTCTTTAATCGCATCTTCAGTTAATAAATTCGCATCTGAAAAAACGTGAGGATGGCGTCTGATGAGTTTTTCGCAAATACCCTCTACGACATCATTAAAATCAAACTTTTGCGCTTCATTGGCAAGCTGACAATAAAAAATAACCTGAAATAATAAATCGCCCAGCTCAAGCTTGAGTTCCTCAAAGTCTTGCTGTTCAATTGCATCGGCAACTTCATATGCTTCTTCTAAGGTATGAGGGATAATGCTTTTAAAACTTTGTTTTAAATCCCAGGGACAACCCGTCACAGGATCTCTAAGTTGCTGCATTATACCTATCAATTGCTGAATTTTATGCTCAGACATAGTCACCTTAATTAATGTAATCTTTTAGCTTCAAAAACGCCCTGAATCTGACTTAGCTTACTTAATACTTTAGTCAGGCTGTCAAGATTAGGAACAGACATGGCGATATCGATTGCGGCTTCTTGCTTGTCTTCATCAGAATGACTCTGCACGCCAAGTACATAAGCTTTTTCATTTGCCAGTATTGTTGTGATATCTCGTAATAATCCGGTTCTGTCCGTTGCAATTAATCTCACTGTCACACGTGACCCTTGAGAATCTGAGCCACTCCACTCAACGTCAACCTGACGTTCAGGGTGCATATCCAGCATTTGGGCAAGCTGATCACAGTCACTTCTGTGTATTGAAACCCCCTTGCCATGAGTAATGTAACCGGTAACCGCATCCCCTTTTACAGGCTGACAGCATTTAGCCATGTATGTCAGCAGGTTACCAACACCTTGCACCACAATCCCAGAGGCATTTGTAGTCCTTTTTTTGCCGGTCGACTGACTTTCCAATTTATCCAGCAGCTTTTTATCTTCTTCAGCCTGATTTTTTTGCAGCCGGCTCTGGATAAAATTAATGACTTGATTCGGACCTATATCTCCGGCACCGATAGAGGATAATAAATCATTAAAGGTATGCAAATTAAACCGGCTTACTGCAGGCTCAGCATCCTCTAATGTCAGACCGGATCGGCGGAGTTCGCTTTCTAATAAATCGCGCCCTTCCTCTAAGTTTTTATCTTTATCCTGTTGTTTAAACCAGTGATGAACTTTAGCTCTGGCACGACTGGACTTTAAATAACCTAAATTAGCATTTAACCAGTCACGCTTTGGATTGGGCTCTTTGCTGGTCAGAATCTCAATCTGGTCACCGTTTTGCAGTTCATACGAAAAAGGCACAATCCGACCTGAAACTTTAGCCCCGATACAACAGTGGCCTACATTACTATGAATATAATAAGCAAAGTCCAGTGGTGTACTGCCCTGAGGCAAATCTATAACATCCCCTTTGGGCGTAAAAACATAAACCCTGTCTTCAAAAACCTGACTACGTAACTCTTCCAGCATATTACTGTCGTCATTAACATCTTCCTGCCACTGAAGCAGTTTTCTCAACCAGTTAATTTTTTCTTGGTAACTGTCTTCTTTTCCATTCGCAGTGCCTTCTTTATACCGCCAGTGTGCAGCAACGCCTAACTCAGAATCGTCATGCATTTGGTAGGTTCGAATCTGAACTTCAACGGTTTTACCTTCTGGGCCAATCACCACAGTATGAATTGACTGATAGCCATTTGGTTTGGGTGCCGAAATATAATCATCGAACTCTTTAGAAATCGGTCGCCACTTCATATGAACTGCACCCATTACCGCATAGCAATCTTTTACGGTTTTACACAGAATGCGTACTGCCCGAATATCAAACAAACGCTCAAAACTCAGTCCTTTTTTCTGCATTTTTTTCCAAATGCTATAGATATGTTTGGGCCGCCCGAACACCTCGCCTTCAATGTCCATTTTATCCAGTTCGGTTCTAACCTGACCGACAAAGTTTTTAATATAAATGGCTCTGTCTTTACGCTTTTCATCGAGCATGCTTGCGATGCGCTGGTATGTTTCAGGGTGCTGATAGCGGAAACAATAATCTTCAATTTCCCACTTTAGCTGACCAATACCGAGTCTGTTAGCTAAAGGCGCATATATAGTTGAGGCTTCCTTGGCGGCTAAAACACGGGTTTCTTCATCCGCATTTTTTGCCAGTCTTAATTCAATAATGCATACGGCCAGTTTAATCACAACAGCGCGCACATCTTCAACCATAGCCAGTAGCATACGGCGGATGTTATCGACTTGCTCAGACGGTAAATCATGTCTTTGTTTGTGTAAGAAGCGAATCGCCGCCATTTGCTCAATACCATGCACCAATGAATATACGGTTTCAGAAGCAAACTCGGTGATTTGACTTTCATCGACAAGTTGTCGTTGCCAATATGGATAGAGCATCGCAGCGGTCAGCGTCTCTGTATCCATATTTAAGGTATTGAGAATTTCTACTAATTCACGGGAAATACTGACTAACAATGGGCTGTCATCTAAGTCTTCAATATAGCTGTGGCACTCAGTAACAGCGTTTAGCCGAGCTTCATCTGAAAACTCCAGGCTGGTTATCCAATCTGAAAATTCTGGAAAATGATTATTTTTATTGTGTGACTGTCGAACTGAAACCATTGTTAATCCATTTTAAAGTCAACGATTATCTTTTATACAATAAGCTTATTTACATTTACGAAATAAGGCCATCGTTTCTACATGCGAAGTATGAGGAAACATATCAATAACGCTAATTTTTTGTAGTTGATAACCATTTGCTAATAATAACTGGGTATCACGAACCAGCGCATTAGGTTCACAAGCTATATATAATACCAAGTTTGCAGACCAGATGTGACTATTTTGCGTTATTTTAGCCGCACCATCACGAGATGGATCTAAAATTATTTTATTAAATTGAGCCAGATCAATCTCGGCCAATGCATCTCCCTGATTCAGGTCGCGCTTGATAAAAGAAAGATTGTCTAAATGGTTAAACTCTGCATTGGCTTGCGCCTTTTCAACCATCGACTGACTGCCCTCAATACCCGTCACCGATTGCACTTTCTGTGCCATAGGTAAAGAAAAATTTCCAAGGCCACAAAATAAATCCAATAAACAATCATCTGTTTTTAAATCAAGCCAATCTTTAGCCTGCCTGATCATAGCCAGATTCATTTGTTGGTTTACTTGCGTAAAATCACTTAACCCAAAGCGCACATGTAAGTCATCAATTTGATAAAAAAGTTCAGATTCATCTGCACGAACTGCCGTGTAATGTGCGTTATCATCCAACAAATATAAACTGAATTTATGCTCACTTGAAAATGCGCTCAATCGCTTCATATCTTTATCTGTTAAGGCTTTTAATACGCGTAATACAATCACTTTGTATTCGCTTGCAGAATTAAATTCCAGATGTGTAATGTGCTTTTTGCATTCAAGTAAATTCAGTGTCTGCACTAGGTCTGGCAGTAATTTGCTAAATAAAGGTGCAATAACCAAACATTGGTCAATCTCAATCAGCTTTTTACTATTGAGTTGGCGAAACCCAACTCTTAACCGGTTATGTTTGCCCTCATACCAGGTAGATAATCGAGTACGTGTACGATATTGCCAGCTTTCACCCTGAAGTGCTTTTTGCCAGGGCAAATTTTTTATACCACTTTTAGCAAATAGGTCATCCACTCTTAACTGTTTAACGTCAATTTGATTTTGAACGGCCAGGTGCTGTAACTGACAGCCTCCACACTGATTGAACCATGGACACTCAGGTTCCACTCGTTCAGGCGAAGCATGAATGATTTTAACGAGTTTGGCCTGACAGAATTGCTTTTTATCTTCGGTAATTTGAGCTTTGACAGTTTCACCTGGCAGTGCGCCGGCCACAAAACAAACTTTACCATTAACCCGGCCAACGCCACGAGACAGTTGGTCTAAGCTTTCGATTGACAATTCGACGTGTTTTTGTTTGATCTGTTTAGATTTAGCAGAGGACTTAAAAATTTTAACCATAATAAACAAACTTGAGAGATTTTAGGTATTATAAACCAAGGAGAAATATAAGTTAGATTATTAAATGGAATATATGGTGGACGCTACTGGACTTGAACCAGTGACCCTCGCCTTGTAAGGGCGATGCTCTCCCAACTGAGCTAAGCGTCCGAAGACTTTATAAGATATGGTGGACGTTACTGGACTTGAACCAGTGACCCTCGCCTTGTAAGGGCGATGCTCTCCCAACTGAGCTAAACGTCCGGATATTTCTATGAAATTGGTGGACGCTACTGGACTTGAACCAGTGACCCTCGCCTTGTAAGGGCGATGCTCTCCCAACTGAGCTAAGCGTCCGATACATTAACAGATAGTGCTCTGTCGCTGTGTGTGGTGCGCATTATAGGGATGCGTTTTGCGCTGTCAACAAAAAATCTAAAAAAATATCTGATATTTCCGGAAATTGATTCAATCGCATAAAAAACCAGCAAAAGCACGTCCAAATATAGCAGACTCGGATATCAAATTATTTTTTAGCAAATTCGGCTGCAAAATTAGGAAACTTGCCAAGGGGTTGGTAAAATGCCCGCATCTTATGTTTAGCTATGTTAAAAATAGCTTTTTCTGTTTATTGATAATTATTAGGAATAATAATGACTGTTAAAACACGATTTGCTCCTAGTCCCACAGGTTATTTACATGTCGGCGGGGCAAGAACTGCGCTTTATTCTTGGTTATTTGCTAAAGCAAACCAGGGCGAATTTGTACTTCGCATCGAAGATACAGATTTAGAACGCTCAACACAGGCTGCTATCGATGCCATTATGGATGGTATGAACTGGCTCAACCTGGAGTGGGATGAAGGCCCTTATTATCAAACAAAAAGATTTGATCGTTATAAAACCTTAATTCAGCAGTTATTAGATGAAGGCAAGGCCTACAAGTGTTTTTGCACACCGGAAGAACTGGATGAAATGCGTGAAGCGCAAATGCAAGCTGGTGAAGCGGCACGCTATAATGGTTTATGGAGAGATCGTACAGATCATCCGACGGATAAGCCGTATGTCATCCGATTTAAAAATCCACTGGAAGGCAGTGTCATTTTTGACGACAAAATTCGCGGTAAAATCGAAATAGCAAACAAAGAGTTAGATGACTTAATTATTCAGCGTTCCGACGGCTCTCCAACTTATAACTTCTGTGTTGTTGTTGATGACTGGGATATGGGCATTACCCATGTTATCCGCGGCGAAGACCATATTAACAACACCCCCCGCCAGATTAATATCTTAAATGCACTGGGCGCACCGGTTCCGACCTATGCGCATGTCTCTATGATTTTAGGTGACGACGGCAAAAAATTATCTAAACGTCATGGCGCTGTTGGTGTGATGCAATACAGAGATGACGGCTATTTGCCTGAAGCTTTGCTGAATTATCTGGTTCGTTTAGGTTGGTCACATGGCGATCAGGAAGTATTCAGCGTTGCTGAAATGCAAAACTTATTTAAACTAGAAGATATTAATAAAGCCGCTTCAGCTTTTAACACTGAAAAATTAATCTGGTTAAATCAGCATTATCTGAAATCGTTACCGGTTGAGCGCATTAAAGAAGAGCTAGAGTGGCATCTGAAAAATCAGAATTTAGATACCTCAGCGGGTCCGGATCTGGACTTAGTCATAAAAGCTCAAGCAGACAGAGTCAAAACACTGAAAGAATTAGTAGAGATATCACGCTACTTTTTCGAAGATTTTTCTGACTTCGATGCCAATGCTGCGAAGAAACATCTGCGTCCGGTTGCAAAAACACCACTGCAAACCGTCAAAGCGAAACTTTCAGCATTAAATGAATGGCAGGCAGAAGCAATCCAGTCAGCAATTAATGATACAGCGACTGAACTTGAAGTCGGAATGGGTAAAGTAGGCATGCCACTTCGTGTAGCTGTAACAGGTGCAGGCAACTCACCTTCGCTGGATATTACATTAAGTTTAATAGGTCGTGAAAAAACTTTAGAAAGAATCGACTTAGCAATTAATTTTATAAATAAACGAGAAAACTCATAATTTTTTGTTGACATGAGAAGTCGAGCTAAATAGAATGCGCCCCGCGTTGAGGGAAAGCCTTTTAACAAAGTTTTTCTATCACGTGGTGCGCTTTTTTTATTTAAAGCACACAAAGTGGATATGGGGCTATAGCTCAGCTGGGAGAGCGCTTGCATGGCATGCAAGAGGTCAGCGGTTCGATCCCGCTTAGCTCCACCAATATCCATAAGTGCCTATGTGTCCCGTTCGTCTAGAGGCCTAGGACACCGCCCTTTCACGGCGGTAACAGGGGTTCGAATCCCCTACGGGATGCCATTTGCTCAAAACCAGCAATCAAAA